>Ga0308160_10000749_pt1 | contig 54852 bp, 68 predicted proteins | sample PhyFR1_FD_201036 | JGI IMG/M metagenome (GOLD analysis project Ga0308160, IMG submission 201036) | Phyllosphere microbial communities from UC Gill Tract Community Farm, Albany, California, United States - DLSLF.R1 | ecosystem: Host-associated > Plants > Phyllosphere > Unclassified | place: USA...
GAGGGATTACATGAGGGATTTGAAGGAGGGTACGGGGAGTCCGACGAGTGATCAGTGGAGCGTTTGGATTAGTCAATGTAGGAGATGGGGGGTCGAACCGTTTGAAACTTATAGAGGTGAGCTCGTAATTCTCTGCTATCGTAAGACTTGGGAAGTTCTAATGGTTCTCGTCTTGATTTTTGAACGTATAGGTCCTTGGACCGTCAAAGATGGCTTGAACAAGACTGCGTTCGTATTCTTTCTGTATTCAGCGCAATTTGTCCGTTTCCGAACTCACAATTGACGGACTTCATCACTCGACAGCTTCCCGATCCTCTTTCTATCGCTCACCGCCGACCCCGTCACTCCACTCCCGGCAGCTCGTAGAATGGCAGCCAATTTTGGTCCCGAATCCGCTACACTCTTGATTCAAGAAGGGTCAGTCCTCTCTCTTCTCCTTCCTCCACACTTCCACATCTCACTAACGAAATCATATTGATTAGATTCGGACATTGTTCTGTCTCTCATCCTTCGCTCTGTACAGCTAAGAAAGCACGAGCTTATTTCCTCGAAGGCAAAGTACCAGCGATGAACACGACTTGTACAGCCGACGAAGGGTTCTTATTCCCTCATCCCGACCGAGTTGAGCTCGAAGTACTCTCGGAAGAGGACACAAAGTTGAGGAAAGCTTTACATGGATTGGCGGGGAAGATTAACGAGAGAGGAACGGGATTGGGACCTCTCTGAGAATAAGGAGGGACGGGACTTTATATCTAGGTATGAACAGAACTTGTAACCTTGCTATATTTGCTGAGAACGAGAACGAAAACGAGAGGAGAAAACTGAGTACAGAAACACATAAAGCACAAAAGAAAATGGGGACATTGTGAGGAGGAAAGGTTGAGCGACGAGACTGATTGAGGGGGGATAAGACATATGGTGTACGAGAGAAGAGAAGGGGGAAGTGGTGAAGAGAGAGAGAGAGAGAGAGAGAGATCTAGAAGTAAACAGGTCCAACATCGTCTTTCCCAAACATTCCACCGCAATTAGGACATTTCCTCTGTCGATTCGCGAGACGAGCGTCTACGCATTCTTTGCAGAAAGTGTGACCACATCGATTGATGATGACACTCTTGAAACGAAGGTTGCAGGTTGAACATTTGAGCATTTTCTGTCAAGCGAAAACGAAGAGATTGAGTTTTAAATCGGGATATGCAGAGAAAGTTCGAAGGTGAACGTACGGAGAGATCAGCGTTGTATTTCTTGAGTTCTCGGATCTCACTACCATCGGAAGCAGAGGCGGTAGAGGCGGAAATTGAAGCTGCTTTCGCAGTAGCTTGTTGAAGTTGTCGTTCAACTTTCGCGAGTTGTTCTTCGGCACGTTTGCGGGCGGCTTGTTCGGTTTCAGCTTGGGCGACTCGTTCAGTGAGAATTGAGGTGAGCTGGAGTGGAGAAGTAAGAAGGGATCAGCGAGAGAGAATCGAGAGATTGAGGAAATGAGCGCTTACCTCTGCGATTCGTTTCCCATTCTGTTCACTCCTCAACAAAGCTTCCGCATTCTCCCTTCTGATCTGACCAATTTGATCTGCATAGGCTCGAACGTTCTCTTGGTGCATCGTGATTTCCTTTTCGGCGGCAGCCTAAGCAATCTCGAAATTCCTGTCAGCTTAGCAAGTGATGAGCTGTGAGGGAAGAGACTACTTACGAGTTGTGTACTGAGGCTATGTTGAATTTCTGAAGCGCTCTCGACTTTTTGTTGTTGCTTTTCGGCAAGTTTCGTCAAGACTGTGTTCTCGCTCACTAGAGCATCTTTTTGTCGCATCGTCGCGTAGTATCGATTGTCAGCTTTCGCTTTCTGTAGTCATCGAGACAGTACGATTAGTTTCGACTCAGCAAGTCCGTGGAGAGATCAGAAAGCTTACTTCTGCGCCTAGTCGTTGTAGCTTGTCTTCGAGATTCGCAAGGTTGAAGACTTTTGACGAGTTCTGTTCGTCGAGTGCCGACCATGCTGCTGATAGTCGATCGATCTCTCCATAGAGCATATTGGAAGCCTATGCGAAATGGAAAGAACGTTCAGTACGAAAGCGAAGAGCAAAAGGAGAAGAAAGTCACGCACAGCTTCATGACTCTTGACTTGAGCTTCCGCCGACTTCAGTTCCTCTTCTCTCTCCCTCAGCCTCTCCGCCAGTTCGCTCACTTGAGGATCCCCACCTGGTCCAACAATCTTTTCCAACTGTTCCAATTTCTCCAACGCTCTCGTCAATTCCGTTCTCGCTTCCGTCTCACTCCTCACCAACCTCTCCGCATCAGGTGCACCACCCACCGCCGCATACGATTCGAGTTGACCCCTCAACGCAAGCAAGAGTTTCTCAGCCATTTGTAATCGAGTTTTGAGATCATCCGCCAATTCCTCCTCCGTCTTGTCCCCTTCGATTCTCATCTCGACTCCTTCGACATCTCCATTCCTAGCCGCTCGATCCATCCGTAGTCGTTTCACTTCCGATTGGTACACCTCCATTCGAGCCGTTCTTGATTCAGCGAGGATTCGTAGTTCGTCAATCGCTTTCGAGCGTTCGAGGTCTTTCGCTTTGATCTCGTTCGTTTCGGCTCTCAGGTCGTCTCGTGCTGCTCGTAGTCGGTTGAGGTCGCTTTCGTTCGAAGCTAGTCGTGATTGTAGTTCGTTTAGTTGTTCTGTTGATTCTCGCTGTGAGGCAACATTCCCCTTGATCAGCAAAAACTCGATCGAGGATGATTGATGGGAAGAGCGACTCACAATGACATCTTCTCGGAAAGCTTCCATCCCTTCTCTGAAGCCATCAGCTTCTTTCGTCGCTCTATCCGCTTCTTGTCGTTTCGTCTCGTATTCTCCCGACAGGTACTGAACGTGAGTTTGCAGCATCCTGAAAGTAGCTGTTTCAGCAATGATGTCGTCCGGTAGGTCCACGAGCTAGAATTCGAGGAAACAAGAATCAGCTTTTCTGAGGAAGAGAGGAATTCGTGTTCGAGAAATTCGGCACCTTGACTTTCAACGAATCGATCTCATTCTTCAGCGCGACTCTATCATTCCTCAACTCTTCCAATTCCTGCGCTCTCTTGACGACCAAATCCCTCATCTCCTCCAGCTCTCCTCCGAGGGCCTGCGCAACCGCTTCCGCCGCTCCCGTCGCATCACTCTCATCTACATTCATCCCTTCTGAACTCCCTCCGACCTCGTTCGAAAGATGACTAGGTTCTTTCCCTTTCCCATTCCCAACATTCTTCCCACTCTCTTCTCCATTCCCCATGGTTCCCGCTGGACTCCCAGCGCTTGCTGCAGCGGCGGCAGCGGCCACTGCTGCGGCAGGTGCGATACGTCCTTCGATTGCGGCGACCGTTGCCGATTGGTAGCGATCAAACTTCTTTTCTGCTCTGAGTAAAGCGGAATGGGTTGATTCGAGATCGGAAACTGTTTGTTCGTGAGTGAGTCGAACTACCCTCAGTGCTTCTTGAGAGCGAAGAGACTATGAAAGGGGTGGAAGTATCAGCTTGGAACGAATGAGAGGAACGAAAAAAAGAGAGAGAAGAGAAATTACTCACTTGTTCGAGTAATTCACGACATTTCGATTCCAATTCCTCTACTTTCGTACTCTGTTCTGAATCGCTCGAGGGATGGAGTGCTTGAAGCCGTTGCAAGAGTTGCTTCGTCGCTGTACTGCGTTGTGAAAGCGCTTCTTCCAATTCCTCATCGTTCAGATTGAGATCCGTCAATGGTGGAGAAGCTATCTCACAATTGTCTTCATCAGTCACATGTGCTAGAAAAAGGGAAAGGAGAGTAAGAGGGGGTTTTACTTACTAGCACGACCATTCCCATTTTGAACGGCGTTACTCGTACTAGGTAAGATCATTTCCGCCTCATTGACCAAACTGACCCAACTCGATTCGACCCTACTCAACCTGACCTCGCAAGCCAATCGCTCTGATCGTAGTTGTTCAATGTCGGATGAGGCTCGAAGGAATTGTCGTTTGTAGTTCAACATTTCTCGATAAACTGCTTCTTTGCGGAAATTCTATCAGAACGAGCGTATCGATGTTAGCAGGCTGTCCTGTATGGGAAGCGACTTTGAGTAGTTTCAAAGTTCAAGGTCAACTCGCGTGAGAGTGTGACTAAAAACTGCTTGAAACCCTCCTCGTTCGAAAGGATAGTCGTAAGTCTCACCTCTAGTTTGATATCCTCTTCAGGTCTGTCATCGTCCTCCTCTTCCTCCCGGTTGTCGTCTGTTGATTCGAGTTTGAGTTTCTTCGAAGCAGGCATTTGATCGACCAATGTAGAACGTTTACGATTCGCTGCTGCCTGATTTTGATCAGTCGCCGATGAAGAGAGTGGTGCGTTCATCGGGTACTGCTCTCACGGGCTTGAGGGACGAGGTGAAGAGGAAGTTCAGAAGTGACTTGGGACTTGTACGCTGCAATAGCGCGTTTGTTGTGATTGATAATCTAGGGGAGTGATTCTTGATCCAATGATATCGCTCTCGAGGTCCTGGATTGAGGTATTGAGCGGGTTGAGGATTTGAAGGTGTGAGAAGAGGGAGAAGAAGCAAACTTGTCTCTCTCCTTCCTACTTCTCAGTAGCATAAATCCAGTCATCTCACGAGTGACACGAGAACACTCTAGTTACGCCATACACTGCACCCATCTTCTCGGCGCGACCCATTCAAATTCGCTCGTTTCGAATTATCTCCTATATCACCAATGTTCAAGACGAGGCGGGAGAACGCGGTGGGCTCACGAACACACGTGCAGGAGGACTAACAAACCTCGCAAGGAATCGAATCAAAGTTCGCTCCCCAAGATCCCTCTCGCAACCTCCCAAAGATCCCTCGATCATCTCTCCAAGGCTTTCGATTACGCTACGCCGTCCGCTCTCTACGCGGTACCGAGCTACAGGATAACCACTCGTAGGGATTCAGGCGTGATATCGATTCGGACGGCGTTTTCGCCCATTTCGCACAAATTCAAACGAAATCAGACTCTTCAGTTCACGCTCAGACCCGAGTACTGAAGCGCTCCTTATAGACATCGAGCGCAGGAGGGACAGAATCTTATTATCGGAAGGATGGAGATCGACCGAGCGTGTCGAAATGGAGGCTCAAACGAGAAAAATAAGAGAAAGTCGAGGAGGAACCTCGATTCGTAACCTTCGCTAGTCGATGATTCGAAGCGGTCATAGGCTCTCCCCATAGGAAAGGATCAACGGCGTACGGCTGAATGTGAAAGCGGTCGAGGTGGAGCGGTATTCGATGCAGAGGACTTGCGAAAGGGAAACTTTGAACGAAATGAATCCATCAACTCGTTCTTCTCCCACGTCCCATTTCGCGCTTTCTCGAGAGCGCGCAATTGATTTATTCCTTGACTGCTCTCTTGAGAGCAAGAAGTGCAGTGAAAGAGTTAGTTGCGATTGGCCGATCTCTGCGATTCTCCCGAGTCTTCTTTCGCTCTTTTTCCCCCAATTTCTAGATGCTTCGATCACTCCTCGCGCTTCCACTCCTCACTCGCTTTACTCGACTCTACGCTTCACAAGTACCATTACCTCATCAATTCGCAATGTCGAACAACAACAACAGGAACCAACCTGATCAGAATCAGGATTATATCGCTGAAAGAATATCTGGTGAGCTACTTCGCTTGTAGGGACTATCTGTAGTAGTTGAACGAAGATTACGGGAAGTCAATCGAGGTAGCTAGAGGGCTAGGGAGGACATGGGGATGGAGTTCGATCAACTTGACGTAATTGAGGGGAGAAGGGGAGAAGGGACGTTCAGCGATGTCAGAGGGGGGTGATAGAGCTACTGAGCTAGGTTGCAGAGTCTTCCGTGTGATTCACAGTAAAGGATCGTAAGACACTCGTTCGAATCGTCGCTGACTTTTTCTTCGCATTTTACCACTTCCTCCCTCCTCCTCGATCCTCCCGCTTCTGTTCGCAATATACAGTCCTCGATCAACCCATGACTGAAGCTCCCGTTGGAGATGGCAAGACTACCGGATTCTTCCGCAACAATTTCTGCGATGCTTCTCCGTTCGTTCCCTTCCTTTTTCGATCCTCGTCTCTCGAGCCAAAAAACTGACCTTCACGCTCCTCGACAACGATAGTCTCGATCCAGGATCTCACACGCTCGCTGCGGTCGTAACGAAAGATTTCCTCGAATACTCGGCGAGCGTAGGCAACGATTTAAGATCGTTATTCCCTCAACTCTACTCCTCTCAACCGACTACGAAACCCTGCGTGTGGTGTCTCTGCGCATCTCGGTGGACTCAAGCACTGAGAGCCTCGGCGTCTCACCCGATGGGAGAAAAGATCGTGCCGAGTGTGATTTTGGAAGCTACTCATAGGAATGCGTTGAGGGATGGTGGAGTCGAGAAAGAGGAACTAGTCAAGTGGAAATGGAATGGGGAGGGAGGTGGCGCCGCGAAAGTAAAGGAGACGATCGGTAGATAGAGACGAGACCGGGAAGGAAGCGGGAAATTGTAAGTAGGTCCGTTGATTTTCGGGTTTTTTGTCTAATATAGTTGTTTCGCTACTTCTTTGCTTCCTTGAATCGATTATCAGCGTCGTATTGCCTGCCCTTCACTATCGTGAGACCCCAGCACTGCCGGTAGAAGGAAGAGAACTCGACCTCGCTTTCGACTCCTTGCCCTCGACGTCTTCCAAGCTCCTCCTTTCAGCCTTCTCCGGAGCTCTACAACCTTCTCCCGATTGACGATACATTACCGCCACCGAAACTCAGCTGTCTGGCTGCTGGCTGACCTCTTGGCCGTCATCTCATTCATCATATTCGTATCGCACTCGTCAAGATTGCTCTCGTATCGTCAAAAGAGGGTCTACGGGTTCTTGCAGACGATTCACAGAAGAACCTCGAACATGATTCGCATGAAAGACGGTCGAATAGGTCGGGAGGCGTTCGAGAAGTTCGGGAGAGGGAAAGGAAGAAAAGTCAGAGGGACGATTCGAGGAGTACTGAGCTGTGAACGACGTCAAGGGTTCGTGCTTCATCAGCGGAGCGTGATTACAGAGACCGCACTCGGAGCCTACGCGTCTTAGAAGCAGAGAGTGAGTCTGGTTTCGCCGTTTACGAGAATTGCGAAATTTGTCGAATTTCTCAGCCTTTGGTCAGGGATTGTCGTTCCTTTTGATTGTCAGCTTCTTCCTGGTGTACTGAGTCGCGCCACTTGAGTCGAAGAGACTTCTCGGGAAACGACTCGATTATTTCGAGCAGTTTCGCAGGTTTCCTCTCAAGACTCTCGGAAATTTACCGGCTCCTCCCACTTCAGCGGCCTCGATGGCTTCTCGTCTGGTGAAACGTGCATCCCCGAAGGTTTCTCGACTGATAGAGCTCTTCCTGTCCTTCTGATTCCGTCGTTTCGTTCAAGTTTCGTTCGAATTTCGCTTTCTAGTGAACTCTTACTTCGCCTCGCGAGACTTCTCTATCTCAGGGACATGTATATCGCTTATTCAGACGTCGATACGAGCGGTATTGGTATCTGAAGGTCCTTCGGCAGTATACTTTTGAAATCCAGCTTCCCTCTCGCAGACGAGGCCTTCTTTCCCGGATGCTATGATTTTAGGTGCAGGGTATCGTATATGTGGTTATAGTCACTCTATTGATGGTTTCGCCTGTCTCCTGCGTGGTCTGCAGTCCCATACGTCCGTCGAGCTGAGACCCCGCCGAGCTAGCGAGCTTTTTCGCTCCATATCAGCGGGCATTGTCGTTTTCTCGAGCCAGCAGCGGAGTCAACAGCGAAAAGTGACCCACATAAGCGATATGGAGAGCAAGGTCAGGCTGGACCTTCGAAAATACAAAGGTTTGCTGGAGTTGTAGTGAAGACCAAACCGACCTGCGGATCCCGTTGCAAGGACAAGATATCGGCCTCTCCTCGACCTACCTGGCTTGCTACACTATCAATGGGCGTGAACCGCGACGAGGGACCGCTCAGGAGCTCGCAGGCGATGTGAGCGTCGAATACGAAGAATCTGCTCTCCCCTCACTCAATCAGACATTCGGGCCTCCGGGATTTTCTCCCTCGGATAGTCGATCAGGGGTACGCTTATCTATCATGCCACAGACGGTATGGCCGTCGGAGTCACGTATGATCGAGTTAGAACAAGTTTTACTTCTTTTCGACTTTTCTTTTGCGGTTTTTGCTTCATAGCTTCAATCTCAACGTCCCTCGACACCCCCTCTTTTCGGCCGCGTGGCCCAATGGCAAGGCGTCTGACTACGACTCAGACCTTCGAAGCAGTTCGAGGATCATCTTGTCTATCAGGAAATTGTGGGTTCGAACCCCATCGTGGTCATCTTTTTGCCCCATAGGCCTACCACCACCTATCACATACTTCAGGCTTCTCTGGAGAGCTTCAGCAGTCGAGAATCTTTCGAGGGAAGCGAGATACAAGGAGAAATCGAAAGTGGGTATGTGCGCCGAAGAAGAACATTCGAAGAACACTCGTAGAACATTTTGCTAACGACGCCCAAGCTAGCTCTCGACAAGGGCTTGAGAGTCGAGACTATACAGTGACAGAATGACAACAAATGGGGTATTACAAGTTACGACAAGGTGTATACGAAGGAACTACTGAAATTAACGATAAAAATAACTTATGATGAATGAATACAACCACACTCAACCTAAGAGACTACCTACAGCCGCAAGTATACATACCCGGATCCCTCATGACAAATCGAGCACGTCGGCAAAGTACTGACAATTTACCAACTCTTGTTCCTCGTCATTCTTAACCATTCAATATCGATATGAAACCCCCTGACCCACCCCCAGCACACGACGCTTTCAGGTGCACTCCATTCCGGCAACGACCAATTGATCTTGGGTTGGAAGAGAGGTTTCGAACGATCTGAAGCAAATTTGGGGTCGACGAGGAAAGCTTTGGCGCGGAGGAGGATCGAGAGGAGATGGGGATGGGTATATATCGACGTTGAGTACGTCGCACGTACAGTCGGAACGATCTGGAGCAACAACGGGGAATGTCAGCTTCTCTCGAAAGAAAGCCGGCAAGAGACGACGACTTACGAGCCATCGGTTGTAGCCTCTCGACCAGAAATCCTTCGCCAATGTCTTGCATTCAGAAGCAGCTGTGTCAGGAAAGTAGACGAAGAACAGCGTCAGTTTGAAGAAAACATAGGGAAGATTTTCGAAAAGTAAGAACTCACCACACTCTCCTTCGTTCCGGAGCGCGCTTCGAAACTTCGGCGGTTCGCTCACTGGTCTCAGTAAAGCTTGATCAGGCTGTCTTGTAGGTCCATCTCTGTCGTGCACTCGAGGATTGACGCCAGTCGTGCGAAAAGGTTCGGCTGAAAGAGCAATCATTCCATTCCAACAGGAATCTAGAGAGTCGTTCAAGGATTGCTGTCAGTTCGGAGCTTCGTGTACACTGCGCTCGTTGCTCAGTCAAGGGATGCTTACAGACTGGAATCGGTAAACCTCGTTCGAATCGTTCTCGACTTGGTCGATCACCTTTATCTCGAAACAGCTCTTCTACTCCATTCCGAGCTTCTGAGAAAATGTCGAGTCGAGCACGAAACATGTTCCCATTCATCGTTCTCGCAACCTGTTCGATTCGTTGCAAAATCTCGTCAATAACCGACTGATCGAAACAACAACAAGGAAAGCTACTCACCCAACTATCGTACATCTTGATACTATGTTTTCCCAATCTCGACAAGATCCCTTTAGTTTCCCTCCAATCCATCGCACAAACCGCATCCGCCTCTTGTTCCCTCCTCTGCCACAACAACTCCAACGCATCCGTCGGTCCCGTATACACATCGTTGATGAATAAAACATCCTCAAACTCCTTCCCATGTAACCCTTCCGAAACTGGTGCGAGGGCGACATTTCGATAAACTGCGAGTTGATCGATTCGATCAACTCTCTTCCAATCCGTCGATCTCGGGTCGCTCACTATCGTATGTTGAACTCCTAGTGTTGTCAATGCAGCTGCGAGGTGTGCTAGTGCAACGGTCGTGTTATCCCTCGAACCATTCTCAAAGATTGAAACGTGAACGTTTTGTCGACCCAAGAAATCCGAGACTGTCAAGATCGTTCTCGAGAGGGTTGGGAGGACTTCTTGAGAGTTGTAGAGGTTCAGAGCGAGGAGGTAGGGACCGGAATGAGGGAGGGAGGAATAGCGGGATGCGAGAGTCGAGTTTCCGTCGAGAGGGGAATCGGATAGTTTGTCGCAGGGGAGTGTTGAGGGTGGGAGAGAAAGGGATAGGTAGCGTTGATCGAGTTGTCGTTGTACGGTCGAGAGTAAAGGGGAGGGAGTGAAAGGTTGTACGAGGTGTTCGAGGGGGAGAGGTTGTGGAACGAGAGGGAATGCGAAGATGGATTTTGCGAATGCGTTATGGCGTTGGTAAAGATACCATCCTGCCGATCCGAAGACTGTGACCCCCAACAACACTGAACAAGAGAATACGAAACAAGTTGCGACTTTCAACAAGTTGGCGAGTCGATGTTTTCTTCGGTGACTTGCGATCGTCGTCAGAGATTTTGATTTTTTCGAGAGTGATGGTGAAGGTTCATCGTAGTTGAGGGTCGTAGGACAGGGTGAGTAGTCGTAAGGGTCGCGACTGATCGGTAGTAGCGGGGAATTCGAAACCATTCCTCCTCCTCTTTCAACCCACTCCTCAGCTTGACCATGTTTATCGTCCGTATCTATCGAGGTTCGTAAAGATACCATATCGTCCTCCTAGAGCGCATGTAGAGTCGGTGTAGGAGGGAAGGAGAGACGGAAGTCCCACGTTTGAGGATGAAATATCTAAGTTGGTTGGAAATGCGAATCTGGACCGTTCATTGGGAATGGAAGAGTGTCACTTGCATACTTCGCAAATCTCCGACGATCTATTTTAACCGACGAGAGCATGTCGTTTCTCGTTGACTGCGCGAGTATGTAGGTGAGAGTAAAGGAGAGAAAGAAAGGCGTTTCGCTATTGATCAGAAAAAATATCCGACTTTGCGAATCACCGAGGTTCGCACGTGAGCTGTCGATCACCTACTGATGCAACTTCACCCATCGTTGCAGCGCTGAATGGAAGCAGAGAACAGGCGTCAAAGAGAAGGTCAAAAGGAGAATCAGCGAAGAAGGAAGGAAACTATCCGGAACCGAATTTTGTTCGAAAATTTGTAGAGTCAACTGCGAATCTTTGTTTGTTTGAAGCCGTTAAAGTCCGAACCAGAATAGCAATTTGAACCGTGCGTGACTCCTCTTTGTCTCTACTATGAGGCGCAGGCACCAAGAAGCGTTGAGGGAGTGATGAGGTTTCGTATTCAGGGGAAAAACAGGCGAAGATTGAAAGTTTCTACTCGCTGAGCCAATCGAGGAAGTCGGGAGTGAAGTATGTGAGGACGAGGGTGCAGCCTTGTTACGGGAAGCGATCAAGTTTCGGCGAGAGCGGAGAAGAACGAGTCGGAAAAGGAGAGGGAAAAGAAGTCGAAATGATGAGGGAGAGAAGTTGGAAAAGTCAGTTCCCGGATTCGCACTCTTTCCCGCGGATACAAAGAGAGCTTGAACCCACCAGCTCGCAAGAATCCTTCGACAGATTCGAAAGCCATTTCCCTCAATCCATAAACGCCCGCATTCGCACCCGCATGAATCATCGAAAACTCTCCCGAGACCTGTATCAAGCTGTATCAGCATCTCCAGCTTACGAGTATGAAGAAACAAAAGAGAAGGGAGAGACTGACTTGGTAGCAAGCTAGAGGGTGGTTCGGAGCGAGATCTTTAGCTTCCCTCATAATGTCGAGATAGGGGAGAGCAGGTTTGACCATGATGAAATCTGCTCCTTCTTGTACATCTCGGATCTATAGATGTGATGAGTGGAAGTCAGCGAGTGGTCGTAAGGGGAAGACTTGGACTGTGAAAGGAGGAAAGAATGGGAGTGGGAAAACATCGATTGAGAAAACGTACGATTGCTCTTCGAGCTAGACCTCGAGCTGCAGGTGGGAACTGATAACATTTCCTATCTCCAAAGTTTGGAACCGATCCTGCTGCTTCCCTGAAGGTTCCGAAACAAATTGTACGAAAATCAGTATCGATTACGAAGATGGCGAAGCAGAAGAGAGAGAGAGAGAGAGAATCATTTCAAGCTCACCTGAAAGGACCATACATAGCACTCGCAAACTTTGCCGAATACGACATGAGAGAGCATCGATTACTGAAACCCTCATCGATCAAAGCCTGTTTAATAGCCCTCACTCTCCCATCCATCATATCACTCGGAGCAACGATATGAGCTCCCGCTTTCGCATAAGCCACCGCAACTTGCTGCATCCTCAACACACTCTTGCCGTTATCAATCACCTTGTTCCCTTGCCCTACTTCCTCAAACGAGCGTAATTCACCACAATGACCATGATCCGTATATTCGCACAAGCAGACATCGCAAGCGATCACCAATTGAGGGAATTCTTTTCGAATGAGTTGGGTTGCGAGGATGACGGGAGTTTGAGGGTCGTCCGCTGGGGAACCTCTGTAGTCTTTCTCCATGTGTAAAGGAACTCCGAAGAGAATGACGGATTTTAAACCTTTCTCAACGAGGGGAGAGAGGAATCCAGAGAGTTTGTTGAGACCCCATCGCTTCTGTCCTGGTAACGAGACGATCTCTACCTATGATCGAGGGAAAGAGAGGGAGGGAGAGGGAGATGGAGACATGTTGAGTAAGCCGAAATGAAACGAAGGGGGAGGGGAGGGGCAAGAGCGTACCTCTGCATCTGGTTCGTCAGTGATGAAGATTGGGTACATCAACATGTCTTTGGTCAAGTGTCTCTCTGCTTGCAAGGTGCGCAAGAGTGGGTTGAAGTAACCTCCTTGTAAAGTAGACGAAATCGGTACATCCACTTGGGATGACGAGGTAGATTCATTGGTCGACATCGTACAGTTGTAATGTATCGTTCTAGTCGAGTAGCGAGTGATCAGCGAAGAGTGTCGGACGTGGGAGAGGGGCGAGAATTCGCTCACCAAACTTTTGTCACTCTCTCCCTAATCACTTTCAACCTCAGAACAGCGCTCGAACAACAGGGAGATAGTTACACGATGAGTAGGAGGGATGAAGTAGTAGACGTAAGACATACCCCTCCTCCTCCTCGCTCGTTGAACCCCCACTAGATTGAATCAACTCATCTCTCTTCCCACTACTCTCTACAGACCTTTGATTCACTGGTATCCAACTTTAGAACACAATTAGCAACAGCGATAGACAACAGGGATAGTCGCCCAACCCCTTCGAATCCGACTACTCCATCTCTCACTTCAAGGTTATCTTCCATCCTCGATCTACCAACGAACGCATCATCCTCTGCAGCAGGATCAGCATCAAGGCACCAGCAACAACTTCAAGCGAGCGTACCCTTCTCGGATTCACGCCATACCTCAATTCCACTTCCTCCTCCCGCTCCTTCCTCTTCTTCCTCTCCCAATCTCTCAGACCCTCACCCTCCACCTCATGATCATGACGACGCTCTACCGACCTACTCTCGTCGACCTCCCGTATCACCAGAACACATCGCCTCACTCCCTTCGAAACGCCTTCATCTCTTGACGAGTCGAACTGGCAAACTCCATCTCGAATTACAAGCTAGAGGACGAGAACACGTAATCTTGATTCAAGAAGAACCAGATGGCAAAACCGATTTGTCGGGAGTATTGAAAGTGAACCTGAAAGAACCAGAAACGATCACTCACATCAAGATTCGATTGAAAGGAATCGTTCGAACTTTGGTCATGAAAGCTCACGCATCTGGACGTCACCCCGTATCAGACGAAATTACATTCCATGAATCCTCTACTACCCTCTACACTTCCTCATCCGATACTTTCCTCCCAGCAAACGAATCGTCCGACGCTTCAAAACTACTCGGAACTTTCACTTTTCCCTTTTCCCTTTCCGTTCCCGCTCAAATCACTCATTACACCTCTTCGATCTTACCCGGTGCACAACCAGTTCCTTTATCAAGACCAGTTCGACCCCCTCCCTCTTTCATGTTAGAATCTCATCGATCCCCTTTAGAACGCTCCGCAAACTCTATCATCGCGACCCAATCTCCTTCCTCGAATGGACTCTCGACAGGTGGGTTCGAAGTATCTTGTAGATATTTCATCAAGATCACTTTGGGACGTAAAGGTCTCCTCAAACTAAATGAAAGGTGGATCATTCCAGTCGTTTTCGTACCCCGTCAAATCACTCCGACTATTTCACCTTTACGTGAACTCTCCTTGTCGAGGGAAGAGAGACCTCCTCATTCAGATACGGACCCGAATGGTTGGACGGAAGAAGGCAAGTTTAGAATGAAGAGGAGTATAAAGAAACCTGGTTCGATGAATTGGAGGGGTAGTAAAGGAGGTGGTACGGCTGATTTAGAGATCGAAGGAAAGACGATCAGGGGTCACAAAGTTGAGAGAGGGGACGCTGGAACTCCGGGAGGAACCGGGGTAGTACCGTTTGAGGTGAGGATAAGGACTAGTAGTGTTGCCGTGACGGGAAAGTTCGTGCCGAGTATGATCAATGTGTTTTTGGTACAACGGACTGCGATCACCGCTCAACGATTGAGTGAGTCGGAGCGATTTCTTTCAAATTCAGCTGCTTTTGAAGCGTTCTCTAGAAGCTGATCGGAGTGTTTGCCCACTTACAGCCAATGCTCAAGATGTTGTCGTTTCTCGAGCAACTTCGATGCATCCGATAGGAGAGACCGCAGATGGAGTACCTTACGCGAATGGATCAGGATGGGAAGTCAATTTCGGAGGGAATGTTCGACTCGTAAGCTTCCTTTTCACTCTCTACTGTCCACATTCTTCCACTGACGAGTTCAATCCTCCCGTCTCTCTAGCCTCCACAACTAGGTGTCTCATTTCGAGCCCCGAACCTCTCTGTAACCTACGTACTCTGTTTCTCAATCAAGTAGATTTGTCCCTCTCCTTTCTCCCCATCCCTCTCACTCACTAACCCTCTCTCCCCTCCTCCCTTACAGTGTCGGTGGAATCTCGAACGACCTCTCGCCACTAACGATTCCGATCGAATTAATAAACTGTCCACCTCGCCAATCAATTGATTTCTCTCCTCCCCCCGGTCCTCCTCCTCCTGCTCATTCCGAACTACCTCCCTTGCCTCCGAGACTTCCTCGTCATCCTTCCACACCAACAGTGGTACCGCCAGATTCACCACCGAGTAAGACGAATAATGGGGTTGGGACGAGAATGGATTCGGTTGGGGAGAGGGAAGAGGAGGAGGCTGAATTGGAGGCTGTGTATGGATTACCCCCGAGTTATTTTGATACGGTTGGAATGGATGGGAATGGGAATGCGAATGGGAATGGAGAGGGATCGAGAACGGGAGGAGGAAGATTCAGTTTCGGTGGTAGTGGTTGGAGAAGATAAGGTCTGAAAGTCGACGAGTCGCCGATGAATCAGGGCGTGCTCTCTGCTCTCTTTGTGTTCTGTTTCGAACGATGTGTGAATGTTTTTTTGTTCTTGTTGTCGACATTTTTTTCCCTCTCGTTTTGGATCAAGCTGACTGTTTCGCGAAACTGCTAATACTATGCTTATCTGTTCTCCCTCACTACACAACAAGGTCACATACGTCCAGTTGCGAGATCCCCTCACTCGAACAGATCTCTCTAGAATCCATACTTGTTTCCAGCGCTCTTTCTGTTCAACCTAGCCTGAGCGATCCTCTCCTCCAGTTCCGCCCTATTATCATGCGCATCTGCCAACAAACTTGACAATTGCCCTTTCCTCCTAGCTTGTTGAGTAGCTTGTTTCGGAATCTACTCACGCCGACACCTCGGTCAGTCAATCTCCTGACTAATATCCTCGAGAAAGAGATTGAGATTGAGAAACGTACACCTTTGATCTGAGCGCTCTTCTTGAACTCCTCCTCCTTTCCAGGTAGTTGAGTAGGTCTTGTCGCCCAAGCTTCTCGAGCTCTTTGCGCTTCATCAACATCTTTGTACCCTCCAGTATTCGCAATCTCCTTCGAATCGAACCCTTTCGGCAACTCCTCTTCTTGTGAGGCTTGTGAGGCTTGTGAAGCTTGCCATTGTAAGGCGAGTTCATAGGTCTTTTGATCTTTCGCGACCCATTCTCCAGAGGGAAGTTGGGTGAATCCAGGGTAGGGATCATCGGCTGTAGGAGTCTTTGTAGAAGTGGAAGGATCGCGAAGGGATGGTGCCGAGGAGATCGAGGGTGCTGAAGAGATGGGTCGAGAGGAGGAGGACGAAGGATTTGAGGAAGAAGAAGTGACAGAACCTGCGGGAATCGTCGAACGCTCAATCTCGATTCGTTCACACTGAAAGGAAGAGAATGCGCACCGATACCGAAAAAATCTACTGCCGGTTCTGCAGGTGGAGGAGGAGGAGGAGCTGTAGAAGTAGCTTTCCCTTTCCCTTTTCCTCTCAACGAGGGGGGTGCAAACATCCCAATAGGTTTCTTTTCCTGCTCGACCACTGATCCCTCATCGAACAAGTCACCCAATCCAACTCCCGCCGTACTCGTGCTGATCGGTTTAGGTTGAGAGACAGGAGTTGTAGTTGGTTTGACTTCATTCTTTGGTTTCGGTAACATTGCTGCCAATCCCGATAGTCCACTCCCACTCCCTAGAGCTAACTTGGGTTTCTTCTTTGCTGGTCCTTCATTCTCTTCTGATTGTGCAGCGGGTAAATCGAGTAGGATTCGAACAGGTCCTTTCTCCTTCTTCTTGGGTGCAGGGAGGTTCGAAGTGGTGGTTGATCTGGAAGTGGAAGGAGCTGGTAGGTTCAGAGATGATTTGGGTGGAGGGAGAGACAGTAAAGATGAAGAAGTTGATGAAGTGACAGAGGGCTTTGCAGTGGATGATACGGCTGGAGGGGGACTCGTATCGGAATCTGAATCGGATCCATAGTCTACTAAACCCATCTTGAGCGAGTTTGAGCAAGAGGTTGCAAGTGAAGGGAGAGAGGAAACCGTCGCATCGTATCGCAAGCACTTTCGCAAGCCTCTTCCTTCGATAGGTCTATCTTGAAGAAGCCCAATCTTTGTCTCGATTGTGTTCATCTGTCGTGCTCATGGAAGAGAAAATCGAGTTTCTCAACTTCGCAATCTGCTCAATATCTCGCTTTTCTTCCTTCAAATGGATACGAATAAAAATAGGATAGATAGCAAGAATAGAGCAGAGTTCGTCAGAAAGGAAAAGCGGCGGGCGAATGAAGAGCAAGAGCAAACGACAGAACAGTTCAAAGAAAACGAAACGACTCAAAATCGGTACAAAGCTTGTTTGCGTCGACTGACTAAGTCATGTGAGTGCGAGAGGGAGTGCTGAGCGTCGAACGGCCGAGTAGGGGGTCGCTATCAGCGAATCAAAAGTCAGAGACTGGTCCAAGACCAACATTGTTTGCGATTGAGACGGAACACACCTGTGATACAGTACTCGGGGATCTATGCCGCTCTGACGGATCTAGGTAGCTACTAGAAGGTCCTTGAAGTGAACCAGGTGAGTCGCGATGGCGATCGGCAAGCTTTGGAAGCTCCTGATCGACTACTTCGTCAATATTCGAAATAGTCTGAAGCAGTTCCATAGTAGTAAAGCTCACGGGAAGGTGCCATTGGTGTACAGGCTGTGAGGGTGCCTTCAGCTCGTCTAGGATCCATTTTGGCGTCGGCTGTCGATACAGCGAAGAACCGAAAACTATTTAGCTTCGTTCGATCCTTCTCGTGACTGAATGAGCATGAGTTGAGGGGACGTACGATCCAAAGATTGTAATAAGCGGCTTCGATCTGTCTGCTCGCGACGACGCGCACGAGTACAAGGCGAGTGATCCCAATGATCTTCGAGACTGCTTCTCGCTGATCCGCCGCGATAGCTTGACTCCAGGAGTCTCCCTGATTGTCGCACACCAATTCCGTTAAACTTCGACAAGCATATTCACACCACGGACTGAGGGCTGCGATCCCGTTGATATCGTTCGAGGTCTTGAGGAGCAGCGACCCGTGATCTGGAACTAAGCTGTCTTCAACGTTGATCGTTTGACTAGCCCTTTCTACGATATATCGGAACTGTTGCACCGAGTCAGGCGTCAGTCCATTCGACTGGAGGAGTTGAGCGTAAAGACAGAGGGGAACTTACCGTAATCCTTCGGAAAATTGATGAACGCGGCAAGGTGGCGTGGATCCAGAAGAGACCAGCCGTAAGCTGTTCAAATGGAGGCTGCATAAGACCCGAGGTCTGTTCTTAGCATCATGAAACAAAGAACATGAGCGGGAAGTGCAAATAGCTAAGCTTACAATGGAACCCGAAAAGAAGAGATCTTCGCTGTGAAGTTCTCCAACCGGTCGAGTGACAAGGTTGTTTATGACTTGATCAAGACGTCTGACGAGTTGAGATGTCGTCTCTTTGATGTCCCGCCGTTGTTCATTGCTTGCTCGATCTTTCAATTGTACGACCCTTGCTAGTATGTCCATCGACCATTGTTGTACGTATTGATGCCCTCCGAGCATGCGGACCAGCGTGCTCAGGGCACTTCCGACATCGACCGACTTGTGAGAGGAAGCTTGCGTTGCCATGGCGATTGGCGGGAAGAGTCGAGAATGAGAACTAGAGTGAGAAGTCCCTGGGCGTTATTCCAGTCAAAACTGAGCGGGCACCAACAGATGACCTGGTCAGGATAAGGAAGAAAGAGCAGCTGGTGAGACGGCTGAAGCGTCGAAGCATTTGGCCGCGGAGAAACCCGGAATTGTGATCGAGAAGCTGACATCCATGCAAAGCATCTTGTTCCTGTAGCGTCTGGCTCGAAGCTTGACTAGCTTGACTGCTGGTTTTGGCTGAGTGGAATGGCGAAAAATGAGGCAAGAATCGGAAGCTTGGGGTGAGGGAGGCGAAAGAGACTCATTGATGACGTCCTCCGTACCTTGATAGACTGAACAGCTATTCCAGAGCCTACTAGAGCAAGAAAGAAGCTCTTGAAGTGAGATGAGTTCCGAGAAGTGAACGGGAAGAGAGAGAAAGTTGAAACCGCTTCTCAACTCCACCACACTCGCTCGGGAGCCGAATCGACACCGCCAGACAGTCGAGAGTACTACAAGAGGACTTTCTATCCGCCCCTCGTACCCTCGACAGCTGTGTAAAGCGTACCGAAGTCGATCGCATTTTCACATCTATCAACTTTTCCCTTCACCCGACAGCAAACGAACAAGCTAAATTAGGAGCAAGAAAGGATGTCAGCTAGACTTCTATCCCGTACACGGAACCTCACCTCTCCCTGCACCTGTTCAACGTTGTACCGCCTCCCCTTCTCTTGTCCCTCTCCCTCAACTTCCGCTCTCCAACCCTTCTCGACCTCTACTTCTACCTCAAACGCACCAAAAGATGATCAATGGAAGCCTCTACGACCACCAGCGAACCGAAGAGCAGGAGGAGCAGGAGCGGGAGGAAGAGACCTTTCGCAACAAAAGATTTACGCACAAGATCGACAGAGGGAGAGATTGATGCAGGTCAATTTGGAGAAACCAAAGTATGCGAATGAAGAGAGAGGGAGAGGACCAGCTAGAGGGAGACCAGGACCTAGACCGGTGAGAAATGGGAATGGGGAGACTCAGACTCAAGGAGAGAGGTTATTACGGAGTGCGAGAGCGGTAGGAATGGGTCCAAGTGACGTGGGGAGTGGGCTGGATCAACAGAGGGACAAGAGTAGGAAATGGAAGAGATCACCAGAGGGTCCGAACGATTTACCTCAATTCAAGGGAGGAGGGATTGGGTCGAAAATGGTTCCTGGTCGAATCAACCGGAGTATGCAGGGCCAAGAGAGGAAGGAACAACCTGTTGGACGGATAGGCGGAGGTGGAGCGGCACAGAGACCGGGTCAGGAGAGGAGACGACCGAAGCAGGCAAAGGTTCTCAAGAAAGTCGCTCTTCCCTCGGCTCTTCGACTCGACAACCTTTGTAACATTCTCAAGATGAAGCTTTGTACGTCTTCCTATTCTCTCCAAACCCTGAGACCTGAGTATTGATCGGTTGTTCGTCTCGCAGGGCATGTCCAGAAAGCCGCTCAACGACTTGGACTCGACGATGTTCGCGCTGAACGACGTAAGCCTTCTTCGATCTCTGCGCTCGAATAGCTTGTGCTGACTAGTCCGTCGTTGACAGTGCTCACCGCTGAAGACGCTACCTTGCTCTCCCTCGAACTCGGTTACGAACCTACGATCGATGACGAAGCTGCGTTCGATCTGTACCCTCTTCCTCCTTCTGATCCCACCGATCCGCTCCTCTTCCCTCGGCCTCCCATCACCGGCATCTTCGGTCACGTCGATCACGGGAAAACCTCTCTCCTCGACGCACTACGAGCCACTTCCGTCGCTGCTGGAGAAGCAGGAGGAATTACTCAACATATCGGAGCGTTCGAGGTCGAGGTGGATAGTATGGCGGAGAATCTCAGGAGGAAAGAGAAGGGAATGGCTCCTTTAGCTCCTTCGACAAAGACGAAGAAGGAACAGGGACCTACTATTACTTTCCTCGATACGCCAGGTCATGCCGCTTTCACCGCTATGAGATCGAGAGGTGCGGATGTGACGGATGTGGTCATTCTAGTCGTAGCGGCGGATGATGGAGTCAAACCGCAAACGGAGGAAGTTATCGGTTTGATCAAAACAGCAGATGTTGGAGTTGTCGTCGCTCTAACGAAATGCGATAAACCTGGAATCGATACTGTACGTCACTCAATCTCATCAGGAGTTCTGTTCAGTGTACTGATGGTTCGGTTCGAATTGTGTAGACGAAAGTGAAGCAATCTCTCATGTCGGCGGGAGTCGAGATCGAAGATTTCGGAGGAGACGTACCTTGCGTCGAGGTCTCGTCTATGACTGGACAAGGATTACCGGAGCTACTCGAGACGGTCAGTGCGATTGCAGAAGTACGGGAATTGAAAGCGGAACGAGAAGGGAGAGTCGAAGGAAGAGTTATCGAAAGTCGGGTAGAGAAAGGTCGAGGGTAAGCCACTTTTTCCCTTTGATCGTCTCCGAATACTCGAGCTCATTGTGTGGAATGAACAGGAATGTCGCGACTGTACTTGTCACTCGAGGATGCCTCAAACCCTCTGCTTCTCTCGTCGCCGGTCAAACTTGGGCTCGAGTTCGAACCCTCATTCCACCATCCGGCAAGGCTGCCACGAGCGCGTTACCTGGTCAACCTGTCGAAGTCACCGGATGGAAAGATCTACCTTCAGCAGGAGATCTCGTCCTCGAAGCGAAAACTGAGGATGAAGCGAAGAAGGCGGTTCAGAATCGATTGAGAAGGAAGGAACAGGAGAAGATGTGGAGCGATGTCGAGATCATCAATGAGAAACAGAGACGAGACTCGGAGATGCTGCTGAAGCGAAGGGAGGAGGAAGAGAAAGCGAAAGCGAAGGGATTGAGAGGGAATGCTGTTATCCACGCTGGAGATGCTGCTGTCGAAGATTTACAGGAAGGTGATGGTGGCGTCAAGGAGCTACTGTTGGTGATCAAGGCGGATGTCAGTGGAACTGTCGAAGCGGTCGTTGGAGCACTCGAGAATATCGGAAACAAAGAGGCAAAGGTCAAGATCCTCACTTCAGCGGTCGGAGACGTCCAGCAAGGAGACGTTGATATGGCTCGTGCTGTAGGAGGTGAGTGACATCCTGGCTATACTCAACTGTGCGAATCAACTGATGTTTATTTTCGATGTCTCTCCCAGCTTCGATCATTGCTTTCAACGTCAAAGCGCCAAACTCCCTCCTCAAAGATGCGTCTCGAGGTCCAACACCCGTTCCCATCCACACTTCTCCCATCATCTATCGATTAGTCGACATTGTCCGGAAAGAGACCGCTGCGCTTCTCCCCAAAGTCATCGAAACTCGAGTGCATGGAGAAGCGACTGTACAACAACTGTTCGAGATCTCGGTCAAGGGGAAGAAGGAGACTAAGAAGATCGCTGGAAGTAAGGTTTCGAATGGTGTTTTCCAGAAAGCGAGGAAAGCGAGAGTGGTCAGGAATGGAGAGATTATTTTCACTGGTGAGTCTCGAATCCTCTCTTATAGCTTCCTATCAATGGCGATGCTGACAAGTTCGCTTGGGTCTCGCAGGAACCGTCTCGACCCTCAAGCAAGTCAAGAAGGATGTTCTCGAAATCTCGAAAGGAGTCGAATGTGGTATCGCTCTCGATGATTTCGACACTTTCGAACCTCTCGATGTCATCCAAAGTATTGAGGAAATCGCCAAGGACGCTGAGCTATAGACTTGTACGTATTAGAATGTATCTGTGTAGAACTTTATTCGCAACTCTCGCATCGTAATCGCAACTCTCGTTCTCGCAATCTTTTCCTCTCGCTTCTCGACAGTCGACGACTCACTTTGGACGCCAGAAAATCTCGCGAGGGAGTGATGGAAGGTACTGAATCTTTCTTGCACTTTTCACATCTACTGCTTTCCGATTTCTTTCGAAACGTACTGATTATATGCCTCAGAGTATTCCGGATTCCAACGAGACAAGGCAGGACGCTTGAGGAGGATATCATCGAGGTTGTAACACATCCGTGCTTGATCAAGTTCGAAAGAAACATCGTCTGTCGCTCTTGTTCGTCAGCAGAGCTTGCAGTCAGTAGCGGAAGAAGGAGGCGCACTGTCGGGACAGATGATATAGAACTCGTCGAGACGAGCGTACAGCTCCTCGGCGACCTATCACAGAGCTGTTCAGAACGGTGGAATCGAAAGACAGACGCAGGAAAGCTCACCTGCGCTGCAGTCCAGGCAGCCTCGGGTTTCTTCGAGGCATCAACCTCACCTTCCGCTCCACCTCCCGTGGTAAGCTTCGTGTAGGTGTAGCCAGGAACGAGGAGATGGGCGGAAACTTTAGTCGGAATGAGAGAGTGAGCGAGAGATTCGGCGAGAGACTTGACTGCTGCCTTCGAAGCGTTGTAAGCTGGGTTACCAGGAGGATTCGTGATGCCTGTGGGCACGAAGAAGCGCAAGCTTAGTCACGGGAATCTCGATTGAGCGGGACTCGTGCGAACCTTGCTTTGAACCGGTAATAACGACAGCGGCGGGACTATCTTGCGAGACCATTCGATCGACGAAAGCTTGAGTTCCGTTCAACACTCCTCCAAAATTGACTGACATGAGCTTGCTGTGCGAGGTGACAGGAAAATGATCAGTTCGATCTATTTCGCGAGAAACGACAGCAACTTTACTCACTTCCAAGATTCGAGGTCACCTCCAAAGCTCTTCGACGGGATCTGAATGCCTGCATTGAGGACGAGAAAGTCGACTCGTCCATGTTGCTCGAACACTTCGTCTGCGAGTTTTTGAACTTCTGGAATTTTTGAAACATCGATAACCTTGCTTGAGAATTGTTCTTTGGCTACTCCAGCACTGATCAGAGCTTTTGAGGTGTTGTCGAGAGCTGCTTGAGATTGATCAACGAGAACCACCTTCATTCGATGACGCTGGATTGCGATTAAAGCGATTTCATAGCCAATTCCTCCTACGCCTGCACCGGTGATGACAGCTACAGCGTCTGGCTTGAGGTAGGGTGGAGTTGAGGGAGACATGTTGAATTAGAGGATGAGAGGAGAGAGAGAAAGGAAGAGAGATGCGGAGCAAGTTGCCTCCACTCTGAATTTCGCAGGAGAGGTAGTTTGGGTTCGATGATCAGCAATGAGCCTCACTCCTACTCTGTGAGAGCTCTGAGTGTAGTCTGAAAACGGCTGAAAATTATCAAGAATATTTTCCCAATCAAGCTTTCGCAACGTAAATCGCGACGAGTCTCTATATGCCTAATGATAAAGTCTATCTGAAACGAAAAGAAGTATCTGCTACCGACGAGCTGACGACGAGGACGACAGTCGCGCCCTCCAAGAACGAGCGAGATCTCTTCCCAATCTCCCGCTCTCCTCTCCTTCCTCCACGATACTCGAGCGTTGGGATGAAGGCAACGAGTGAGGAGGCGAAGGAGACTGTCGATGAATTGAAACGTGAGATCTTGTCCTGCTCCGATGCGAGTGTAAGGGACTCGGTTCAATCGCAGAATCGTTCCTTCGCCTTGAGCTCGCTGAGGAGACGCCAATTGCAGGCAGTTCGAGAGGTGGGAAGTCCGGTAGCTCAGGGATCTTGAGCTCGTCAGCTGGCGGCAAAGCAGATGGAGTTTGACCTGGAGTGAATCCTGAACGTTTCGCTTCCTTGCGTTCTCGTTGTTTTCGCTTGCGAATCTTTTCCAGCGCTTTGCTATGCATTGAGTCAGGTCCCTGCGTTCGTCAGTATCAAACAGCTGGAAGTGATCACAGGAGAAGAAGGAAGGAGGCGCACACCAAATCGCTGACGGGTTTGATCGTCAAAGCGAGTGAAAGAACTGTTGCGAAAGTCGCCGACTTCTCCTGAGGAAGGTTCAGCATCAGGAGTACATCAGCCTTTGCTACGCTGCGCAGCTCGCGAAAAGAGGGACGCACCGTCTCAGCTAGCAGAGACGACTCGGGTTGAGAGGCGAGATTATACCCTTCCCACAGCAGAGCTTGCCTGTTCACCTCGAACAATATGAGCTGCATGAGGAGACTGGAGCGACGAGAACATACCATAGCACGAAGAGGCAACCGGAGAAGAGAGCAGGTAGGAGAAAACGAGTCCAGAAACTGCCGTGTCGATTGAAATCGAAAATCTTCCTTAGCCTTTGAGCTCAAAAGAGGTCTCAGCTTTCGATCCCTGTAAGAGGGTGTTAGAGGGAGCTTCAACTCACTGTCGCGGTAGCCATTGAGTATGGTAGCTGCAATTGAAGACTTCGCTCAGCCTTCAAATTCGAAAGAGCGAAAGTACGAGCTTCACTCACTTGAAAACGAAAGCGAGGACGATCAACGGTCCGAGAGCGAGGAAGATAATGCATGCATGCTTGAGAAGCTCGGTACCTTTTGGATCGGGGCAGTCCGTTTGAGCGAGAGTAAAGGAAGGAAGCGTTTGATGAGCGAGAACTGCCAACGGTCAAGGGATATTTCAGCTCAAGACGGATGATGGTCAGTTGAATGTACTAACGGAATGTAAAGAGCCAGGCAAGCCAAAGAATGAAAACTGTGAAAGGGTAACTTCTCCTTCTTGACCATTTTCCGTGGTCTACCCTTCGAACGATCTTAGCCAACTGTTCTGAAGAGTAGATGGTGTCGACGGAACTCCGGTTTGGTGGAGGTTGAGATAGGTCTTGCCGCCTCGTCGACGAGTCGCTTCGGTGCTGACTCGAGGGGCTACTCCTTCTCTGCTGCAGGGTCTGTTCAACCTCTTCTTGAGAGTCAATCGTACTCGCGCGATTGAGTGAGCCGATATCGTCGTCCGACTTCTTGTGGTGCAGGAGATCGTCATCGTGTCGGAGAGCGAGACCTAGCAGCGAAGCAGGAGTTTGTCGAGCAGGAGTTGACTCGACTCGATTCTCTCGATTTCGAGATCGCATCTGCGGAAGATGGCATCAGCAGCATATGAGGTACTCGTATTTGACTCTTAAGCTTACCGGTGAACCTATTCGAGGTCTGCCTCTTTCGATAATCGGGATAGTCGAATGATCAGCTCGCATCGGTTGCGGGAGCGGCGAGTAGTCTGAGGTTGTCGGGTCTTCGTCGACAAGGGGTCTCAACTCTGCCGGTAGAGCTGTACGACGCGAGGGATCCGGAAAAGAGGAGGGCGTGGGAAGTGAACGGAGAAGATTGGAAGGTCGTTGAGGGCGACGACTGTTCGCAATAGTCGGCACTCCCTCGGGACGAGGCGAATCACGTCTAGAGGAACATTGTCAGGTAGAGCTCGCCTGAGAGATCCTTAGACGAATAGTGCTCACTTGAAATCGGTCCGATAGGCGAAAAGTCGTACTCCCGTCTTTTGATGATTCCCTCCATCTATCGAAGGGTTCTCTTCAGCCTCGTCCAAACGCCTCGTCCAGCATCCGACGACAAGAGTGGAAGACTCACATCCATAGTGGGTAGCAGTCAGCGAAGCGGCGCTCAGAGGAACAGCCCATCCAAATGAGCAGAACAGCGCATAGTAAGAATGGAAGCGACTGATTCCTCCTCCCCAGCGGCCTTCCCACACGACGACCACAAGATACGCGAGAGCTTGAAGAGAAGTTGTGAGCTGAAGAAGTACGAGATTAGCTGCCTTGAGTACAGTCTCGGTGGAAAAGAGTGAACGGAAAAGCTTACAAAGATGAATGGAGTTTCTGCTCCGTCGACGACGATGACCAGTGTAGCGAAAAAGACTGCGACCGTCAATCCAACTCGAGTTCCGATTGATGCGAGAGTGTCGGAACAAATTCCGCAACATACTCCTCTGTCGAAATTGTCAGTACACTCTGCACTCTCTGACCTATAGCTAGTCTCAACTCACTCTTTTGTGACACACCATATCTGCACGGAAACCCGATGAAAGTCAGCGAAAATGCAACAATCGAGGAGAAGAACGTGATCTATCACTCACCAAAGCGCTTGTTTCTGTTGCTTGAGCGTCACATTGCTGCGCGAAGAACTCGAGACCCATCCTCTGGGCAAAGAGTGGAAGGTTGAAGCAGATTGAAACGAATCAGAGAGAGTAAGAGAAGAGAGAAGCAAGAGCGGATACTTCGAAATTCCTGACCGAAGCAGCAGTCGAACGTGCTACTCGCATGACCGCGGAAAGTCCGAAGTCCGTCATGTAAGGAGGACTGAGCGATGGAAGAAGGCTGAAGGAGAAGGAGGAGAGGGGTTTCCTTCCCACTTTGACCTCCACCGAACTCCGGATGCTGTTCGACGACACTGGACTCAAGCGAAGAAGTAACAGAAGCGAATGGGAGATAGTCAAGCGGAACCCAAGCGAGTAGAAGAGGAGGAGAAGCAATTCGAGATCAAAGTGATGAATGCCTCAAATTTGTTCGCGGCTGCTCTCTGATGGAAGAAGATGGTAGTGGGAAGGGAAGAGAGAAAGAAAGGAACGAAGGAGAACAAAGTCAGCATATCAAGCGGTGAAAATTCGAGTTGGAGACTTGGAACGCAACTCAAACTCGCCTCTCTTTTCTCTTCCTCCTCTCTCTCTCTTCCCTTTCAACCGCTTTTCTCAATTCATTTCGCTTTCCCAATCTATCCAATTTTTACTCCTACTTCTCTACCTTTACAAGTCGTACCATACAAAATCAGGTTCGCTTTTCTCGATCAAAAGTAAGTCTTCCTTCAACAATCTCCTCTTTCTCCTTCTTCCCTGCTTTGTGACCTCACTGGCGCACTACATCTCTTTCTGAGGCGTACGAAGAGGTATCGACAGTAGAAGGGAAACAGTACAAGCACTCTGCGCTGACTGACTCATCGGTTTTCATTCGACAGCTCTTTCTTCTCTCTATCTCTATCGCTTTTCATCCCGAATTGGCCGTCAACCGATCTAGCTCGCTACTAGGCTAGCTTCAAATACCAGCACGATGGACCGTCAAGCCTCTACTTTGACTCCAGGCGACACTTCGTTCAACTCTTCTTCGGGAAACGGTTCAATCGTCCTTCACAGCCTTTCCGACACCACTTCCGGCAGCGGTATCGACAGCTCATTCGAAGCACTTCAGATCAACCGAACCGATGATTCAGTCAACGATTCTTCGATTGAGATTCTCGTTCACTCGCCGCCTGCGAGGACTGGATTCCTCGCTACTTCAACCACTGCTCCCCTCCGCACTCCTCACTCAAGGAAACCGAGTCTCGTCGTCATCGATGAGAAGAAGGAACTCGGGATCCTCAATCCTGCCGCTCAAGCATTCGCTCCTGTGCCTCCAATGAACTGTACGTTCGAAACTTTCGAAGAGATCGCGTTGTACGGAAAGGACGCCCTCGGAGACCTTACCGATCTCGCAAAGGCTGCACTGGCTCGTCTTGGTCTCAAGTCCATTCCAGCTCTTCACGGTCCTTTGAACCTTCCGTACGCTCGTTGTGCTTCGTAAGTCAGATTGCTATTCGACTTTTCGTTTCGACACGAGTAAACTGACTCTGGCTGAGCGAATAGTGGTATCGACGCTTTCGTTCCGACTAGCGATCCTGAGGGAGAACCTTGGGTGAGCTTCTTGCCTGACTCTTACTCTGCGAAAAACTGCTCAACCTTGAGATGTCGTTTCGCAGGGAGAAGACGAAGACGAGAATGGAGTACCGATTCGTCAACAACGCAACTTGCCGATTCCTCTTCCCGGTAACGCTCGCTACACTCAAGCTGGTCGTCTCGCCATGCGCTACTCTTCAGCTCCAGCTATGCTCGAATCCGGAGGAAAACGATTCAATCGCTTCCCACCTTTCCAACGTTCCCCTGGTCAAGTTCTTCCCAATCGCCAAAGGAAACAGAACTCTCCCGCTCCCGCTGCACCACCTCCACCTTCTCGTCCTTCTCCTCCCTCCGAACAAGGTCCTTCGGCTACTCTCCTCGCAGTTCAAGATTCAAAGGCTCAGAATCAACGCAACACTGCCGCTCACAAGCCCCAACGAGGTCAGAAGTCTCAACAAATCGTTGAGAATCAACAGGCTCCGAGGCAAGAACAACAACAACAACAATCTCAGCTTGAAACCGAGATTCAGAAACAAGCAGCTCAATTCGAAGTAGATGCTCAAGCCTTTGCACAAGCTCAAGCTCAAGCGATTCAAGCTTACTACTACACTCAAGCACAATTAGCTCAAGCTTTCGGTGGTCAAGCCTCTCAAGCTGAATTCGTCGCTTCTCAAGCTGCGGCGGGCGCTACTGCCGCCGCTCAACGTGCCGGTCTCGCCGCAACCGCCGCTCTCAGCGCCACTACTCCTCGTTCTTCCTTCTCCGGATTCTCTCAAGCTCAATCCCAGACTCCCAACCTCTATTCTCCTCCTTCTTTCCCCTCAGTCCCGAACTTCGCCTCTCCTCCTCTCGTCCCGCAACCACTTCCCTCCCTCTCGATGCAACACCAACAGCAGCAGCAGCAGCAACAACAACAACAGCAGAACTATGTCGACTACGCGAATCAAGTCGATTCACTCACTCTTCTCAAACTCGCTGGACAACGTCAACTTGGCTTGAGCCCCTTCCCAATCCCCCTCGTCAACCTCCCTCAGCAGCAAAGTGGTAGTTCCTCGATGCCGTCCTCTTCTCGCTACTCGACTTTCGCTACGAACGCCGAGAATCAGAGTTCATTCCCAAGCACGAGTCAGCTATTCGAACAGGAGGAAAGGATGATCGATCAGGACTACAATCGTCAAGCAGTTCCTTTTACGACTGTCGGAAACAGCAATGCCTCGGGAGGAGGGACTGGTTACGACTTCCTTCGTCGCGCAAGTTCGCACGATCGTCGAGGAGAGCACTCTCGTCGCGATTCATCTGCCACCGTTCGTCTCGATCGAGAGGAGGAACGTCCTACTACTCTAGCGAAACCCCCTCAAATAGTCAGGAGGCGTCGTTCAGCCGCACCCGCTATGCCTTATCCCGGTCACTCGCTTCGCAAAGGTTCGACTTCTTCCGTCGTCGCAGTCAACTCGAATCTTCCTCGTTCCGCTGGAATCCCTCAAGTTCGTATCTTCACCGATCCTCCTGCTCCTTCCGCTTCCTCTTCGACTCGTCGCGAATCGACTTCGAACGCTCGCTGCCTCGAAGATCTCGTCAATTCTCAACAACAACTCTCCGACAACTTGAACAAGACGATTCGCCCTTCCGCTGCTGAATCTTCGAACAACTGGAGGCGCCCTTCTCTCTCTCTCGATGAGACTCAGCTCAAAGCCGTTACTGCTAGAGGTCCAGCTTCTCCTGTCGCCCCCGTTGAACCTTCGCAGGTCGAAGTTCCCGTCGTCAAAGCTCCCACTGCTCGTGGTCGTGGAGGAGGAGGAGGACGTAGAAAAGGTCGAGGAGGATCCAAAACTCGCGGTCAACCTGCTCCTGCCTCGAATCAAACCGCTTCTTGATTTCTCTTTGTCCAAATCATTTTCGCTTGTTTCTCTTGCTCGTTTCCCTTTCTTGTTCATCCGATTCTTCTTCATCTTGTTCCTCTCACGCACCTCTCATGTCTTGACGATCCTCACAGTTCTTGCTCGCATTTCTTTATCTCTGTTTCCTCGAATCGTTTTGCAAAACCCCCTCGCTTGCTTCCTCGTCTATCACTCTCTGTCTCACGCCTATCGCAATCGCAAATAACTCTCTTGTTCGCAGTGAACGAAAGAATGAAGGAAAGTTACGAATTGCGAAAGTACAACGACAAAGATTCCTATTTTCCTTAAGAAAGCTAGATTTGTACAGCTTTACTCTTGCTGTTCCCTCTTCGCCAAAGTCACCCTCAAAGGCATCCTGTTTCCTAGAGTTTCTTCTCCGATAAGTAGAGGTCTCATGACGATCGCTGATCGACGCTCAATCTCGAACGGCGGATTCCGTAAAGCGAATTCAAAATCATCGATGAGAGTTGCGAGGATACTGTCAACAGCGACGGAGAGTCAGGAACACACGTAACGATGGACAGTGAAGAGAGGAACTTACGCCTTGAGTTCGAGTAGAGCAAACTTGTAGCCAATGCAACTTCTCGGTCTGAATGAACAGCGAAAAGAGTCAGTCTCTGCGTTTTTAGAAAGGAAGAGAGGAGAGTGCAACTCACCCAGCGAGGAAAGTCAACATTGAGCCCCATACTCCGACTTTGCCTTGAATCTTGTCACCCTCTGCTCCGATCCATCGTTCCGGTCTGAACTCGCTCGCATCAGCTCCGAATACTTCTTTCGAATGGTTGACAGCGGTGATAGGGATGAAAATCGTTTGACCGGCTTTGACAGAGATGTGGGAGATGGTAGCGTTGGGATCTGTGGCGGATTGGATTGGTTTCGAGAGAGGAATGAGATCGTCTTGAGCGGCGTGACGAATCGTTGCCGAAACGGGAGACTCGAGACGCAGAATCTCTCGCTATTCGAAGGTAATGAACACTGATCAGCATTCGGACGAGTACTGTCGATCAGGAAGGAGACGCACTGTGACTGCGTCGAGGTAAGGAAGAGCGTTCAAATCATCGCTCTCAATCTCGTCGTTACCGTCATCCTTCGCCTTCTGCCTAGCTTCTCTAATCTCTGCACGAAGCTTGTCTTGCATCTCGGGATAACGAGATAGCGTCCAAAGCGTCCAGGTGAGCGAAGTCGAAGTCGTTTCGTGACCAGCAAGCAGGAAAGTCTATGAGAGAGGCAAGAGATGAGTACTCGCCCAGGTTGAATACAGCAGGAAAGGAAAGCATACAGTAAGCTGCCCTCGAAGTTCTTCCGCAGTCATCTTCGCTTTCGCATCGGTCGAAGCGGATTTGACTGTCGATCAAACCTTCATTAGCTCGAGGGGACAACGTGAGTTATAGTGAGCGAAAGAGAGGGCTCACGAAGTAAAGCGATCAAATCCTTACTTCCCCTGACACTCTCAAGTCCATCTTTCTCGACCTCGCCTTGTTTGCTCTCGATGATCGTCCTACTCTCATTCTCTAGCGTCGCGAATCCTGCCCTCACACGTTGAATACGCTCATTCGGGATCCATTTGGCGATATTGAGAATCGGTAAAGCTCGAATGAAGAATCCGATGATACGCTGAATGAGGAAAGCAGAGGGTTTGGGTTTCTTCGAGACGGCGGATGGCGAGAACATGCCGCTGAATGCGTTGGCAAGCTTGTTCTCTGATCGATTGAGCGAGTCAAAGTGATAACCGAAACCAGCTGGAGAGGTCGAGGCCGAATCAGCAGATTGCGAGTTGACAAGAGAGCGACGAGAAACGACTCACCGACACCGATGATGTCTAGAGTCAACCTCGAGAGCCAAGGCATGATATCGATCGTGATCTCTTCCTCAGGCTTCTTTTTGCGATACTCGTCGAAAACTTCTGGACTGGCGAAAGCTTTTTCGTCGTCTGCTCCAGTTTTGACAAGATTCGTCCAAATATCGCGAAGCTAGATCAAAGCTCAGGTCAGCGAAGTCCCAGGCGAGCTACAATCAGTCAGGAAGAGAGCCTACCTTGTAAGCGTGTTCGAAAAAGACTGGACCTAGTGCACGAATGTGAGATGGAGAGAAAGCTGGTTGCATAATTCGACGCTGTCGTCGGTGATCATCGCCTGTCATCGCGAAGAAGTACCAGAGACATCAGAACAGAACAAGAAGCTCCCTCAAAAAATGGGAGACTCACCCTCTGCGAACAGAACTCCTCGACCGAGAATCATCGCCAAGTCCCCTCTAACCTCGTCAGGCTTTGGATATTCGTAGCAGTTACTGAGGAGGACATGGTTGAGAGCGGTCGAGTCGAAGAGTACCAATCGTTGATTCTGAAGAGAAAAAGATCAGTTTTCGTCGGTTTCGAGGTGACAAGGCTGTTCGCGTCTCTCCCCCACCCGCCTCGCTCTTCCTCGAGCATCTCTCCGACCTATAGCCTCATATCTTTACACCGTGCACTCGTCCCCATCGTCCGATGCCGAACTTTGGAGCTTGCGAAGCGAGATATGAGATTGATGAACTCACTCCCAAGAATCCATGATACCTAACAGCGCCTCCAAACTCTTCCTGCCACCTTATATGACTCCTCCCCGGTTCATCGGCAAAGATAGCCTGCATGTTACCCCATAGCATCGATTCTCTTTTTGGACCGGGCACGTCCTTGATCGAAACGAAACGAGGGTGAATGAAGATCCCGTAGGCTAACCATAGAGCTGTTGAGGGGATTGCGAGGAGGATTGCGAGGCTGTATAAATCGCCGATTGAGAGGTAGAGAGTGAGTGGGACATTCAACTTGTGGGGGAGAGCAAGAAGAGGGAGGGAGGACTCACAGGACGGTGTAGAATGGATGATTCAGTGGAAATAGAGCTATAGTAGTGAGCTGATCCATCTTGTGGAAGCGAGAAAGTGAGAGGTAAAAAAGTGATTACGACGAATCGCAGAGAGCGTGAAATCGAAAAACTTCGCAACCGAGGATTTGACCGAAGACCCGAAGGCCCGCTTTTCTCAAAGGTCAGCGTACAGACACGCAAGCAGTCCAGCAAACGTCGTAAGGGAAGATAAAGGAGATAATTTGGCATTTCGCAAGAATCGAGGTCAAGGTATTTTCGAAGAATTAGCAGTACATTGTAAGGAAAGGTATGAACAGCGATAAAAACGAAACGAGGTATGATACTGAAGAGGAGAGGGTAACTTAAGGTCGCCAAACGGGTATAGCTGGACGTCGTTTGGGAGGAACGGCGTTCGTGGATGGTGGTGAAAGTAGCGGCGAGAGAGGTGCACTTCCACCGAAAGATCGACGTAGAGGAGTCGAAGCGTTCGAAGCTGAACTGAGAGAGCGACGCATCGAAATGGATGCAGAGAGAGAGGATGTATTTTCGCTTTGATCTCCTCCGCTTGATACTGATGAGGAGAGGAAGCTGGCTAGGGACGAGGAGGATTGAGAAGCTGCGAGTTGATCCCGATGAGCGACGCTGCTGATCCATTGAGGTTCAGTACCGAAAGTGCGTTTGATTGGAGTCGTTGGAGAGATATTGACGGTTTCGGCAGCTGCGAAATGAGTGATGATGAACCTAGACAGAGCGAGTAGGGAGTCAATGAAGGCACATCGGAAGGAGTGAAAGAATCTCTCTAGACGCACTGTAGGAGATTGAGCCAACCACCTCCGACTCTAACCATCACTTGTTTAGATCTCAAGATTCTACAGAAGTAAACTTTCTCCCCAATCTTGTACATTCCACTCTCGTCACTCCAGGATCCATCCGCCATTTCGATAGGAACGTTGATGTCGAGCGCATTAATGATCGTTCCGACTTCTCGATCCAGTTTGTTTGAAAGGTTCGCTCGGTATGGGCGTTTGGTTCGAGGTGGAGAGGAACGATAGCCGATGCGAGAGATGTTCTCGGGTGAGATGGAAGGCCGATGATGAGACGATGAGGTGTGACTACTCCTTCGACTCGAGACGGAACTTGCGAGGCTGTCTCTTCGAGAAGAAGTTGTCGAGCTTTGAGAAGTCAGTCTTCGCATCGTCGAGCTGACTGCGGCCTGCTCGCTTGTGGAAGAGCTTCGGGAGTCGCCTCGTCGAGGGGTGCTCATGGGCGTACGTCGAGGAATGCTTGACGTCTTGGCTTTCGAATTCGAGGCGAAGGAGAAAGGACGAGCGGTAGTCGGGGTAATCGGAGGGAGGGGTGAAGGTTCGCGACGAGGCGTAACTACTGGAAGACCGCTTCGAACACGTCGTCGAGGAGTTGCGAGAGGATCGTCTGTAGATTTAGTGGGAGTTGAGAGGAAAGACGAAGTGCGAGAGACAGATCGACGTAAAGAAGGGGTACGAGAGGAAGGAGTCGTGGTTGAGCGGGATGATGGTCGAGAGTGTGCGAAAGGTAGAGAAGCGGATGACGAAGAGGAGGAGGATCGGGATTGAGAACGAGACGGAGTAGCTTGTTTTTTCGAAGGAGTTCTGGTAGGAAGCCTTGATTGTGTCGTCCGACTCGAAGATCTTGAACTTGTCGAGCTGGCTGCAGAAGTAGCTCGAGGGCGAACATCTTCAACCATCGCGACCATTTCTGCCCAACTCGCCTCGATCCTTCCTATAGCTTGTTCGACCCTTCGATCGTCGATGAGAGGGATAGCTTCGAGTCGGACAGCTGTAACGCTATCACTAGCGAGGACAATCGCTTCCGATAGCGGTAAAGGAGGTGAGCCGTTGGTTGTTGGCGAAGGAGAGGGGAAGTTGGGGTCGACAGCATCGATAGAGTCGAGAAGATCGCTCAAGGCGTCGTCAGCATTCTCGACTTTCCTAGAGAAAGCTGCGAGAGCCGTGACACGCCGAGCCTCCTCCTCCTTTGATCGAACGAGAGCTTGAATTGGCGAGAGATCCGTCCACATGAGTTCGTCGTCTCCATTCGACTCCAGGTTGTCCATCGTCTCTCTGAGTTGGCGGACGGATTGTGAAAGCTCGGACGACTCCTCCGGGTTCGGAAGTCGGAGAAGCGAATCTCCATCTAGCCAATCGCGAGTTTGCACAAGTTCAGCCTTGGCGCGCAGATCAGAGAGAGCTGCAGGCTCGTCGATGGGCGTGGGAGGGGCGAAAGGATCGGAAGGGGCAATGCTACCGAAGACATCGAATTCGTCTTCGACCGGACAGCGAGGAAATCGAATGGATGAAGCTGTAGAGGGTTCGCTGGGCACTGATGATGTCGAGAGTGTCGATGGAGTGAGTGCGGAGTGTTGAAGTAGGGCAGACTGGCGTTCGGCCTCCTCCTCCTCCCTTCGCATCAATTCTTGATGCTCCAGCTCCTTGTGATGTTGCTCGAGTAGCTGCTCCACCTCATTCCGACTTTCCCGATACGAGCGAAGACGTCTTTCGAGATCATCGATTGATGCTGCTGTTTTGCTCCGAGCTGCTTGAACGAGACCAAGTTGTTCACGAGGCGGAGACAGATCCGAATCGGACAGGTGAAGGGAAGCGAGGATAAGTTCGAGAGAAGCCAAGTCGTCCGTGAGCGCAGCGAGGAAATCTTCGTTCGAAAGAAAGCGGTTTCGTATAGCTTGAAACGTCGAATCGGTCGTATTCGATAGATCTGGAGGCATGTTGAAGTTGGATTGTGAATCGAGGAAAGTGCTGAGGTTGATTCCCTCGACTTGGAGGAGATCCGTTTCCGTGTCGAGTTCTTCTGACAGCGCCTCCGCTTCGAGTCGTAACGTTTCGAGTCCGTTCGAGAGGCTCGCAAGATTCGCGGCGAGGCGATCTCGTCCTTTCCTCCAGTTGTCGAGCGTCTCCTCCCGCGTTTGTCTGATCAATCTGAGGTCCTCCCTGAGCTGAGTGAAGCGCTGCGCGATGGTCGCATGCGTATCGTTAAGCAGCTCGACACGTGAGTTACGGTTTGACTGGAGGTGCTTGGGCAAAGAGACGTTGTGGATCGATAAAGTGAGGGAAGTAAGGGACGTTGAGATATTGTCGAGAGAAGGCGAAAGCGAGTCAAGTAATGTCGAGACAGCTTGTAGCGATTTTTCGGGGCGACCGAGAGGGTCTACATGTTGTCCGAAATGGGTCAGCGGTGGTACTTCAGATTCCTCGTAAGAAAGAAGACTCACCCTTCGAATCGTTTTCCCTCTCAATCACCGAAGTCTGAACGTCAGCAAGTCTGTCCTCGATCCCTCCAATCTTTCGCTCCATGTCCAACACCTTATCGTCCCATTCCTTGACCCTTCCCACGACTTTAACCGATCGCACTTTCGCCTTTCCCTCATCGACAAATCTGTTCACTCGGGCAACGAGAGTGTTGATGTGTAGTCTGATAGCCTCGTCGTGGGCGATGGGCTCGAATGGGAACAGACCAGTCGAAGTTGGACTGGTGGACGAGGAGAGGAACGGGATTCGAAGGTGAACGTCCGAGAGCAGAGGAGATAATCTGGAGGATAGATCGTCGAATACCGCTTCGAGTTCCTTGTGCTGAACCACCATGTCCTGCGACCCCGTCTCTTTCTCCTCCACAATCTGCTCTGCTCGATCAACGATCCTTTCCAGCTCAATCTCGATTGGGTTCAGCTTCGCCTCGAACTCCTGAATCGCTTTCCTCTGTCGTCGCGTTCTCCTCAGCGCATCTTGTTGATCCTTGAGCGATTCGAGGTCAGAATTGAGCGATTGAACGAGTTGGGAGAGGTGCGAGAAGAGTGAAGGGAATCGTTCGAGTTCAGATTTGGCGAGTTCAAAAGGAGGATTGACGAGTTGTCGAATAGCCTGCATCGAGTCCTCGATACTGAGAGGGTCTTCCGTGGTCGCGGCGTCCAGACTCTTCTCTTTCTCCCACCTAGTCCCCTCAATTTCCCTCCTCAGCCTTTCCCTGATCTCCTCTGACCTCTTCCTTCCCTCTTCGACAGCCTCGACAACGTCCCTCGCAGTCCTCACTCTTCTCCTCCTCATCCTTTCCGCCGCCTCGATATCCTCTACTTCCTTCCTCAATGGCTCGACCCCTTGAACCAAAGCTTTCAGTTCCCTTCTAGCATTCGGATCGACCCCGACTCTTCCCAGCTCGACGACGACATTCGATCCAACCTTGCATGATGTCATGACATCGCTAAACTTGTCCCTCCGAGAATCATAGAGTTGATCGATTCGTTTCTCGAATTCCGCCTCCTCCTCCGTTCTCTCGAGGCAATTCACTCCATCCTCCAATCTCCCACCTGATAATCCCAGCTCCTCAACTCCCTGAACGACCTCCCTCAATCTTCTCATCCCATCCTCCAATTCACTCCGAACTTCTTTCGCTCTCGCAATCACTTCGACCCCTTCCCTGTACTTCTCGACCATCTCCTTTGCTCCCTCGAATCCCTTTTCTGGGCGTGCGCGATTCTTCTCGAGCGTCTTCAAGAGCTGTGACGTCTCATACCGTTGATCAGGAGCCAGATGACTAGATTGGAGTGGACGAGTCTTGAGTTCCTCCATGATCCCTCTCGCCTCCTTGAGCTTCTCCTCGAGCTCCACCAACCTCTTCTCATACCCCTCGACCACACTCTTTTCCACCTCCCCCTGAGAACCAACCGATAATTTACCCACCCCCTCTCTAACCTCCTCCCTCAATTTCTCAGCTTCCTTCTCCCCCTCGAAACTCTTCCAGAACGCATTCTCCGCGTCCACCCACTCCCTCATCCTCTCCTTCAAGAATCCTTCGACCCCTTTCAAACCCCTCACTTGATCTTCCAATCGATCTTGTTCGTCCAAAAACTCGTCTGGGATTGGGGTCGGAGAGGTATCGATGAGTTTATCTAGGATTGTCGAGGAGTGAGGGAGGTGAGTGGAGTGAAGTTGACGGAGGTGAGTTTTGAGGGAAGTCAAGGAGAGAGAGAGGGTCTGAATTCGAAGTGTACGAGACATTGAGGATGCGGATGCTGAGGAATGAGGGGTTGAAGAGGCGAGTAAAGATAATCGGCGAGAAGAGGAAGACGAGAGGGATTTCGAGAGGGATAGGGAAGAATCTGTGGGTGAGAGAGGAGGTGAAGAGGCGTCTTCGAAAGTTGCTTCGCGGGAACGAGTGGAGAGGGCGAGAGGAATTTGGAATTGAGCTTTTGAGAGGAAGAGCGGGATTTCTTCGTTCGTGAGTTGTCGGTAGTGAGAAGAACAGGTCGAGAGGGATTCTTGCCATCTGAATAGAAAACTTCCGATTTCAGTATCCTCGCGTTTCCGTGAGATAGAGGACGAGAAGTGCTTACTGTAGTCGATACCCTAGCAATACTAGACTCTTCCGTCGATGCCTCAATAACGACAGTAGTTTGTCGACCGCAAAAAGCGTTCCTAGACAAACTTCGATCAAATCCGTGTCCCTCCTACTCAGAGCCTGTTTGCTCTTGTCTGTACATGCATTCTACCCTTCGATCAGTCTCGTCTCTTCGAGTGAAAGTGATAAATCGAGAGAATTTGAACGTACTCTTTGCGAAACTCCTCATTTTGTTTAAATCACCATAATCAAACTCTTCAATCTGTTTCTCGATCCTCTCGTGTTCCATCCACCAGTTTTCTAGTTCTTCTTGCGTTGTAGGAGAAGGAGTAGGGGGAAGAGGGGAATGAACGACGATGGGAGGTAAATTTGAGAGGAACTGGGAGCGAAAGTTGGGTGAGCGATGCAGTAGGAGTGTGAGTGGGCAAGGTAGAGCTTACTTGTATCTTGTTTTGAATCCATTCCTTCTTCTCTGCGAACCTAATTCTCCGCCAATCAAGCGAACCACACATCAATCAACTGACTCTGAGATTTGACGAGAGGAGGAGCCTAAACATACAGTGTAATCTCCAATACTTCCTCACCATCCAACTCATCTTGCTGGGTTCTCAAAGGTTTGCGTGGTGTACTGAATGCCATTCAATCTGTTGGAACGAGATGGAGACGAACGCGGGGAAGGAAAGGTTCAACGAGGGTGGGGAGAGAGTGGATTAGGCGGTGGTAGTGTACAAGAATCGCATGGAGAGCTACAAGAAGCGTGGCGGGATAGCAGCGACGTGAGGTGAGGGAGAAAGAGCGCGGCGACTGAATTTCTTCGCGACAAGTCCGAGTGAAGGATTTTGCACACTGTCTCATAGTACGCCAACGATCCCTACGAGCTCTCACGAGAACATGAGGATGGCGCGGCGAGAAGAACAGTGTAGCGCGAGAATGTAGAGTTGCAAAAAGGATCTCGAAAAACGACAAAAGATTCGAACAAGTCTCTCCTTCCGCCTTCCTCCTCGTCAACCCCGAGCGTCAGTGATCTACTTGATCTTGTCGAGAGGTCTGTACACAATGGAACCTCAAAACGTCAGTCTCGGAGCGACGAAAACGTTAAAGAGTATCGAAAACCGTACCTATTGAAACCACCTTTCCTATTCATATACTGTCTATGCGCTCTCTCTCTCTTTACTTGCGCGCCCGACAATTCACCTTCATGTGCTTTACCCTACCCCTCAAAACCCCTATCAGCTTCCCTTGACCTCAAAACGAATTCCAAAAGAGAGACTTACTTGAGTAGTTCCAAACCCTCCAAATCCCATCAATGCTGCAATATCTTGTTCTTCTACTTCTGCCGCTTCTTCGATTACTGATCGAGAACGAGATCGGGAGCGGGCACGACGAGGTGAGGGAGGAGGGGAACGACCATTCTCATCCCTCTCTCTTTGGCGACTTGAACGAGGTGGAGGGGATGGGGAATGACGGCGACGTGATGAGGAGGGAGAGGGGGAACGACGGGAGCGAATTGGGTCGGGAGGGGGTGAACGGGAACGACGTGAATCTAGAAAATCGAGTAAATCGAAAAGAGACCAGTCACCTCTCTTGTGACTCTGAGCGGGACGGGACAGTGAGAAGCTTACCTCGATCTCTCTGACTCGAGTAATCATCGTCCCCTCTCCGATTGTTCGTTCGTTGTGGACTTCTCGATCTTCTTCTCTCGTAGCCTCCTCCTCCTGCTCCTCTCGCACCTCGCTCAAACCCTCGTTGAGTGTATCCACCCCTATCATCTCTCTCATCGTACCTGTTTGAGTAGTTGTCCCTTCTAGGTGGAGGTAGAGCAGAAGATGAGTCTCCATCTAAATCATCATAGTTCAATGCTTGTCGACGTCCTTGTGGTGGTCCTCCTCTGTAGTTATCTCGGTTGTCATTGTAGTCTCGTCTGTAGCTCATGTTTGACGAATCTGAGTTCAAGTTGAGTGAAGCGTTGTAATTCGAGGCGAGTTGTAATTCAGAAATTGTCGTTTCCTAGGCTTTCTCCTCTAGCCGCTGGCCTCACTTTCCCTAATCCAAACCTATCTAATTGCCCCACTTCTCCCAAACCTCCGCGGCTAAAGATTGGTCTCTCTTCCGCTAGCGACCCTCTCATGCTCTTTCGTTTCACATCTCGCTTCGTTTCTCCTTCAATCCTTCGTTCATACTCTACCATGCCCGTCACTCAATCCATCAAGATCGGTTCGAAACAAGTTACAGTACCTACTGGACTCTACATCAACGGTGAATGGGTGCGTCTCTCTCCTCCCTCCTTCCTCGATCAAGACCTTACTAACTTTCTCTCATCACACACAGGTCGAATCCTCGGATAAATCAACCTTCGAAGTCCTCAACCCAGCAACTGGAGAACCTCTAACTCAAGTCTCACATGGAAAATCCGCCGACGTAGATCTCGCGGTTCTCGCGGCTCGTAAAGCGTTCAAGACTACGTGGGGCAAGAATAGTTTACCGAGTGATCGTGCGAGGTTGTTGAACAAATTCGCAGATTTGATGGAGAGGGATATCGATTTTTTGGCGGAGTTGGAGAGCGTCGATGGTGGGAAAGGGGTTAGGATCGCAAAGGAGATTGATATCGCTGATTCAATCGCTTGTCTGAGGTGAGTGAGAGAGTTTTCAAACGTTTTTTTTGGTGCGAAGAAGAAGAAGAATTTCGTAAAGCTGACGAAAGTTTTGATGAGTCGAGGTGAATAGGTATTACGCTGGATGGGCTGGGAAAGTGGCGGGTGAGACGATCGACGTATCACCAAAGACAAAGATGGTTTACACTACTCTCGACCCCATCGGAGTGTGCGGTCAGGTAATTCTTTACTCATTCACTCTTCTTTGACCGAGATTACAATCTAGCTCTCTCAGATAATACCATGGAACTACCCAATCATGATGTGGGCGTGGAAAGTCGGTCCAGCACTCGCGGCGTGAGTCTAGGAGTTCAAATCATCCATTTTTTGCCCTTTTTGGTCAAGTTTTGCCCAAAAGACTGACGAAGCACCTCCTCTCTCGATTTACAGTGGTTGTACAATCGTGATGAAGCCCTCTGAGCTCACCCCATTGACTGCCCTCGCCCTCTGCAACCTCGCACAAGAAGCAGGCTTCCCCGCTGGAGTTTTGAACGTGATTCCAGGATTTGGTCCTACTGCAGGAGCAGCGATCGCGAGTCATATGGATATTGATAAAGTTGCGTTCACGGGGTCGGTGTTGACCGGAAGAAGGATCATGGTCGCTGCTGCTGAATCAAACTTGAAAAAGGTGAGCTTTCTAATTTCTCTCTCCTCCGCTTTTTTACCAAAATTTCATCATCGAATGCTTACTATGAGTATATTGACAGGTCACGCTCGAGTTGGGAGGCAAATCACCTTCGATCGTATTCCCTTCGGCGGATCTCGAACAAGCGGCGGCATGGAGTGCTTTGGGAATCTTTTTCAACTCGGGTCAAGATTGTACTGCTGGTTCGAGGATCCTCGTCCATGAGGTGAGTTTCAACAGGTTCTCCTATACTCCCTTCGGGGCTGAAGACTGATGAGTTTGACGTTATCCAGAGCATTCACGATGAATTCGTCAAACATTTGGTTGAGAAAGCTGAGGCTTGCGCTATTGGAGATGTACGTCTCGACCTCTTCCTCACCCTTATATGATTCTCATCTGACAATACTCTTTCTTGCAGCCTCTTGACGAGAAGACTTCTTTCGGACCTCTCGTAAGCTCCCCTTTCTACACCATTCTTTCAATCGTCTCGCTCACCCTGCCAATTCTCTCAGATCTCTGCCGCTCAACGAGACAAGGTACTCGCATACATCGAATCCGGCGTCGAAGAAGGCGCAACTCTCGCAACCGGAGGAAAGAAATGGACTCAATCTTCGGGTTTCTATGTCGAACCCACCGTCCTCTCGAATTGTAAACAATCGTTCAAGTGTGTACAGGAAGAGATCTTTGGTCCGGTCCTGTCAGTCATGAAGTTCTCGACGGAAGAGGAAGCAGTCGAGATGGCGAATGATTCGATTTATGGATTAGCTGCTGCTGTGTTCACTAGTCAGTCCTCTTCTTTCGTACATTTGATCGATCATGCCTGACGTCCCGACTCTCACAGACGATGCTAAGCAATCGATGAGAGTAACGGGAGAGCTCGAGGCGGGTACAGTTTGGGCGAATCAATACGGTCAGTCTCTTATCTCCCTCTCCTTGCATTCTCTGCTCACTCGTTCTCAATGCATAGGTATCCTTCACTCGTCGGTACCTTTCGGAGGAATGCGACAATCCGGATTAGGACGAGAATTGGGCAGAGCAGGAATCTACGAATATTGTAACGTCAAATCAGTTCACCACAACATTTCCGAAGAGATGTAAGATCCGGTCCTTCTTCATCAAGTGTGATCGCGAGACTAATCTTGAGTTCGCATTGTCAGGTCGTGGCCTTTGTAAAGAACCGATCAGCGAGTGTGCATAGATTTGAAGTGAAATTGTCATCTGTTGATCATTTGTCGTCTTTCTCTTGTCGCTCGGAACGAGATCTAGACGCAAAAAAATTGAAAGGGGAGCAAACTAAAAAGATATGCATTTTACACAGCTACTTGGGAGGAAGTCAAAAGAGAGGAAGAGAGAAGAAACGGAGAAAACAAAGAAAAGCTTCTAAACTACTAAACCTTTACCGTTCGACCCAATGAACCGCTGTTGAACTGTCTGACGGCACCACCTCTTCCTCTCGATCCACCTCTACCTCGACCTCCTCCACCTCTTCGTTCCCTATTTCCCGATCCTCCACCTTCTTTCGAATCTGCGCCTCCGGGTCCACCTCGAACTCCATCCGCTCGTTGTTCACCATTCTGTAGTTTACTGTCCAAGTATCGTTCTGACCCATCGGCCATTTGACTCGCTTTGTCAACGAGTTGTAACGCGAGTCGTTGCAAGTGAGAGAGTTCGGTCGTCGCTTGGTTGAGGACGACAACTCCGGTGACTTGATCGAGGGAAGCGCCGGGGAGCTCTTCAGTCCAGATCATCTTTGAGACGAGGGAAGTGACGGTCGAGAGGGGAAGGGAGAAGGTCGAAGCGAGGTGGGAGAGGGAAAGGGTGGAGTAGAAAGGAGCGTAGGTGAAGAGGTATGTTCGGAGACCCTCTTCTTGAATTTTCCTGCAAAGTGCAACGGATATGAGTCTTCTGCTACTTCCGCACGGAGAGGGAAGGAGATTGAAACTCACTTGGCCAACATCTCCTTGACAGCCTTTTCGTTGGGCATCAATCCCCAAACCTTGATCGAGTGAATCAACTCGACACACTTCTGCCAATCACCACTTTGAAGAGCCTTCGTCGCTTGCATGACGTGATCACGCTTGTTCTCCGGAGGACCAGTGAAGACTTGACGGTTCGCGTAATCGAGCATTCGTCGGAAAGTTCTCGAAACGACCTTCTTCTTGAGGAGTTCGGCATCGTTGTTGCATTGAGCCATGAGTGGAACTTCGAGAAGCATGGAAGAGACGAGGTAGGCGACTTCGAGGAGCTCGAGGTTGATGTGCATGTGGAAAGGAAGTTGACGTTGACGTTCGGCTCGTTCTTGTTCGGGCGAGAGAACCGAGTATCGTTGAGCCTGAACACCTTGAGCTAGGAGTTCCTTGACTCGTTGAGTCGCGAAGATCTCTTGAAGGGTCGATTGAGCCTCTCGGATGAGACCGAGTCGGAAAGCGCAGAGACCGACTTGAACGACAGTTCGGTTGTAGAGGATTTGAGTGTTGACATCGGCGTTTCCGACGGTGTCTTGAAGATGGGACATGAGGAGCATGTCACGAGCGGTGTAGTAGTCGTCGTGAAGGGCGTAGTGGTAGATGTGGGAAAGCATGGCGCGAGTTCGGAGAAGGGAGTTGTTGGTCTTGTAGAGGTGGATGCAGAGGGCGCGAACGAGGGCGATGGCAGAGAATTCGCCAGAGGAAGTGCTGGCTTGTGATTGCCAGATGGTCGATTCGTTGGCGATAGCAGGAAGGGAGGTTTCGAGAGCTTTCGTAACGATGTCGGGCTGAGACGAGACCAGGAAAGGAATCAGCATAGTCCAAAGGGAGTCTCAGAGAGAGAGGTTTGCTCACCTTGCAGTAAATGTGCTCAAGACGACGCATGACCACTCGATCGAGGTGCTCGATTTGTTCCCTCTCCTTCGTCCTCTCGAACAAGACTTGCGACTTGACGATGGTCTGGTAGATAGTCTTCTCATCCTTGAGTCGATCGATGTATTCACCGGCATGAGGATCGAGGTTTTGGAGTGATTTGGTGAATTCATCGTCGAGTCGGTCGACAAGGGCGATGATCGATCCACGAACGACAACGACGGATTCACTGGCGGAAGGAGATCGCTCGACTTGATCGTCGTAATCGGGAGCGGTTTCGCGAACGGAGAAAGCGGGTTCGGCGAGAAGGAGATCGAGAAGGGTGTTGAGAAGAGTTTGAGCGGCAGTCCAGGATTCGAGGGGCATGTGAGTGTTGGTAGCGGGGTTGTAGTCGAGTTGGGCAGAGATGAGGGCGAGGATGACTCGGATCTTCTGGTAAGGGGAAACGGCAACGTTGAGGAGACCTTCGAGAGTCGAAATTTGGGCGTTACGATCGGTGTTCTGAAAAATCGTACAAACTGTCAGTCCCGATCACACAGTTCTGACAAGGGGGAGATGCTCACCTTGCGACCACGTTGTTCCATGACCTGAGCGAGAGCCTTGTAGATACCCTCACTCGAAACGGGAGGAGCTGCGGGTTTACCCTTGGTAGCGCCAACAGTCTCGAAACCATCTTCATCATCATCGACAGCGGCAGTCTTCTTGACGGCTTTAGGTGTGGGAGCAGCAGCAGCGGGAGCTTCAGCCGCCTTCTCGAAACCCTCGGGATCCTGTGAGGCAGAAGACGAAAAAGAATCGTTAATATCGATATGCACGATTCACATTTCAAGCTGAAACTCACAGCCTTGTACTTGTTGAGTTGCGACTCGTGTTCCCTCTGTGTCTTCTTGACCTTTTGCTTCATCGAGTTGAGAGCTTTCGCGTTGGTAGCGTTCATCTTCTTGCGGTTACCTTGAGCCGAAACAAGCATCTCGTCGAGGTTGGAGAGAATCTTGTAGAAGCCGGAAGGAATACCGTCGGAAGTGTTGGCTTGACGGGATACGAGACGAACGAGCTTGTCGAATTCTAAGAAAAAGGTCGAAAAAGGTGAGTTTCGCTCGAGCACTTGCGAGGGAGGAGACGTACCGTTCGAGATGGAAACCCAATCATTGATCTTTCCAGCATTCTCAATCGCCTTGACTGACGCATCGACCTCGTCTACCCTCTTGCTCTTTGCCGACTTGACAACCTTTGCCCTCTCATCATCACTCGAATCATCCGAATCATCTGAAGCGGCACCCTTCAAGAACCTCGATCCACCCTTCTTTACTTCAGGTTTTGAAGGCTTGTCATCTTCGTCGTCTGAATCTTTGTCCGAATCGTCTGAATCCGAGTCTGAATCCGAGTCTGAATCTGAATCGGAACCTGATCCCTTCTTGAGGAGGTTTCGCTTGGGTTTGGCGGCAGAAGTGGTAGGGGCAGGTGCTTCTGATTCTGATCCTGAAGTCAACTCTTCTTCCTCGTCGGAAGAGGATTCAGAGTCGCTGACACTGCGGAAGAAGGACGACACTGTGGAAAGCAAGCGTCCTGAGTCAGCTTCAAGATCATTAGAGAGTAGTGACTACTCAGCTGATGCTTCTGCCTTTTCCCTCTAGCTCATCGCGTTGGAGTGTGAATAAATTCCCATTGTCACGTCCGTCCAATTAATTTCTGAATTCTCATTCCCGGTTCCACAAAGCTCCTGGCGAGATCGTGACCATCCCAATCGAATCCTACTAGCTTATGGACTGTTCTGATGAGCCTACTTCTTAGCCAAGAGGTGTAGTTGAAGTGAATCGAATGATTTATATTCTAGTTAGGATGAATTCGAGGTCAAGAGTAGCGATTCTCGAGGATGGGGCGGATTTGGCGGTATGAGTCGATTGGTGATAATTGTGTTATACTTACTGTATAGTCTATCTCTTGGTCGTGTGGCCGTAGGAGGTCTAGAGAGATGAGAACAAGACTAGCAAAGCTTTTTTGTAACCAAGTCGAATTAACCCTTACCTCTCCAATCCCAAACTAGTTTTCAACCTCTCTGTCCCATCCCAAGAGTAGTTCCAGCATGTTCGCACGTCAAGCAATCAAGGCTGTTCGCACTTACGCTACCCAAGCACCCAAGCACGTTGTGAGTAGCCCTCTCTCTCTCACATTGACGCGACCTCTACCCGATCTAGACTCACACTCAACCTTGTACCTCTAGGTTGTCCCAATCCAACTCAACGGTAATTACTCATTCCATCAAGCTATCCAGATTTGAACCGGAGGATGAGGGAAACCGAGTGGAGGGGCAGCAATTACCTTCACCCGAATCCAACAGATCTCGACAACAACACTCTCTAGGGCTCACAGTGACTGATAGAATGTCTTGTTGTACTCTATAGGTCTCGCTGGAAAGTACGCTGGTGCCCTCTTCACCGCTGCTGTCAAGAACGAGTAAGTTTCCAATTTCCTCCCTCGTCTACCCTCCTTCTCGGGTCACAGTCGCTTGTATAGCCTCCGCAATCAACTCGTGTGCATATACATACTCGGCAGATACAACCAGTTAATCACCCTCCGTTGGAAGATTGACTGACTCTGTTTCTTCTTCCTTTGAATCTAGTGCTTTGAAGGCTGTCGAGGCTGACCTCAAGGGAGTCAAGTCATCTCTCGGAGACTCGACCGTTCAAGACTTCCTCGCCAACCCCATCCTCTCCCACGCCGACAAGGCTTCCGGTATCGAAGCTCTCCTCAAAAAGGCTTCCCCCAAGGGAGCTTCCGACCTCACCAAGAACTTCTTTGAGGTCCTCGCCGACAACGGTCGATTGTACGAGACCAACAAGGTCATCGCCGATTTCCTCGACATCATGACCGCTCACCGAGGTGAAGTCAAGGTTACCATCACTACCGCTGCTCCCCTCGAGAAGGACCTTCAAAAGCGCCTCGAGGACTCGCTCAAGGCTAGTCAAGTCGCGAAGAACGGAAAGAGTCTCATCATTGAGAACAAGGTGAACGAGGCGATTCAGGGTGGATTGGTGGTAGACTTTGGAGACCGCTCGTTAGATTTGTCTGTCGCATCGAGGGTTGCGAAGCTCAATGCTCAACTTCAAGGTAAGTCTTTCCCGAACGACATCTGCGTCCTGAAACCCCTTCAGTCCCAGTGGAGCAGAAAACTGACTGGTTCTTCGTTTTCACTTTCTCGCAGAGTCGGTTTAAGCGGGTCTTAACGGAGGAGGAGGAGGATCATGATAGATTAAAAGCCGTCGAGGGTCGTCGTCGTTTGTAGTAGTGTCAACTTGGAGGAGGAGGGGGAAGTCGAATTCGAAATCATCTTTACATAGGTTCGCAACAACTCCGTCTCTTCCTTTCGCAATTCTCGTTCTGTTTCTCTCACTGTACCCTCGTCTTCTCTGCATCGGTGAGACTGTGACAGGACTCCTGGTGTTCCCTTATCGAGCTTCGGTGGTTTCGCAAAGAGCAAGAAAATTTTGCCTACTGAATTTTCGTACGAGATCCGAAGACCGTATTCCTGCGTTATCTCGTCAAGGAGACTAGCCGCGCTTGCACTAACCTGCAGGATGAAAAGGTCACGGAAGGCGCTTATCGACAGATAAAAAAAATCAAAGGGCTCTTCGAATCGAATTGTGCCTGGACACTGGATTTGCGAAAGTCAATCTACAGTAATGTCTCGCTTCCTTCTCTTCACTCTTCTCTAGTTTTCTGATCGACTATACGAACCCCTTTACACGAGTTTCAACGAACTCCAAACAGTCAGAACAAGGAAGAGAATGTCGAGAGCGTCTCCTCAACTCTCCGAGAAGGATAATTTGGGACATGAAACAGTAGTTGCTAGAGGAGCTGATGGTGAAGTGTTGGCTGATCTCGGATATACACAAGGTGAGCTCACTTCCATCCAAAGCTGCAGACTGGAGATGGGAAACATCGAGAGAGAAGCATTTGGGTTTATCTCTGTCGGGTAAAAAAGCGGGGGTCAGAAGGGAGGGAGAGATAACGTTCAATTTCGTTGATTCGACGTCGGCAGCTCAAGGATTTGACGCACACCGACTTTGAAATGTGTACTGACTCGGTTTGTCGATCGGCTACAGAACTGAAACGAGGTTTCTCACTTCTCGAGAATTTCGGAATCTCGTTCTCGATTATCTCGATTATCACTGGTATTACTACTCAGTTCGCGTTCGGACTGAACAATGGTGGCCCGGGAGTTATGTCAGTGGGTTGGATTGTCGTTTCATGCTTCACAATGTGAGTTTCCTCAATTCCTTCGCAACGTCCTTTAGTCTCGCCCATGCTCCCGAGGCTACTCCTTCGTCATCACGAGAAGTCGAGACTGAACTTATCACTCTCGTGTATGATCGACAGGTTTGTGGCATTGGCGATGGCGGAAGTGTACGTTTTTGTTTCTGCTCGACTCGCGAATTTGGGACAAGAAGCTGACTCTACATCGTCTGTCACGCTTTCATAGTGTATCTGCGGTACCTACGAGTGGAGGACCGTATCAGTACGTCCGCACCTCGCTCTCCTTCGCTGATGAGAAGAAGCTCATCAATTCTGATCTTCGCAACAGTTGGGCAGCACTTATCGCACGACCTTCCCACTCTCCATTCGCCGCCTACGCTACCGGATACTTCAACCTCTTGGGTCAAGCGGCAGTCAGTGCAGGAATCGTTTACGGTTGTTCGACACTCATAGCGACTTTGGCTTCGTTGCACGGATTCGAAGTCACGGTCGCCAAAGAAGTCGGCATCAGTGCTGGTCTTCTCGTATTCGCTGGTCTCGTCAACACCTTTGGTATCCGCTACCTCGCTCTCCTCAACCGTGTATCCATCGCACTTCACTCCATCGGCGTTTTCTCGATTATCGTCGCCCTTCTCGCCAAAGCACCGACTCATCGATCCGCCAAGGAGGTCTTCGCCACATTCAGTGACGCTAGCGGCTGGAGTGAACGAGCGAGTCCAGCTTACGTCGCAATCACCGGGTGAGCTTCGTTTCAGATTTTCTCGACACCTCCCTTCTTCATCTTTCTGATTCTCGCACTAACGCCTACTCAAACTTCCATAGGATACTAGTCGCACAATACACATTGCGCGTCTCTATCTCGTCTCTCGCTACTCCGAAAGAAGCCTAATACTTTTTCTTTTCGACACAGAACCGGATTCGACGCTTCCTCGCATATGAGCGAAGAGACCACGAACGCCGCTCGCAGTGCGCCACTAGGAGTAGTCATGTCTGTTGGAGCCTCGGCCGTCTTCGGCTTCTTCGTCCTCGTCTCCATCCTTTTCTGCATCCAAGATTTGGCGACAACGATCGATTCCGAAGCTGGACAACCAGTTCTACAGATCTTCATCGATATCTTTGGCAGACCTGGAGCGACAGCGGCATTCTCGATCGTCATCCTTTGCGTCGTCCTCTGCGGAACCTTTTCAATAACGTCAAATTCGAGGATGTACTATTCCTGCGCTCGAGATTCGCTTCTCCCTAAATGGTTCGCACACGTCGACGACCGATTCGCATCTCCCATTCGTACCGGTATGTGATCTTCACCGTCGAAGCTTGAAAGGAGTACTCACTTACGGCCACCTCTAAACAGTTTGGCTCGCCGTCGTTCTCGCCTTTATCCTCATCCTTCCCGCTCTTGGATCACTCGTAGCCTTTGCGGCTATCACTAGTATCGCAACTGTCGGACTCTACACGTCGTATGCAATTCCCGTGGTCTTCCGACTGCTCGAGCATCAACGATTCATGGATATTCGAGGACCTTTCTATCTGGGCAAACTCAGTCGGTAAGCTTTGAACAATTGCTGCTTCCCTCGACTTCTGAAAAGACATGCTAAATTTCTCATCACCCGTCGCAGGCCGATCGCTTACGTCTGCGTTCTGTACGTCTGCTTTATCACCGTCGTTTTCTGCCTTCCCACTGCGACTCCCGTCACATCTGAAACGCTCAAGTCAGTCTTTTCTGCGACTCTTATTTCACTTCGCATTCGCTTACATGTCAGTTTACTCTACAGCTACACACCTATCGTCGTCGGGATCGTTTTGGCCTATATCATCATTTCCTGGTTCGCTTTCGCACGCAAGACCTTCCATGGACCTCGAGCCGACGCCCTTAAGGAAGCAGCGAGAGCGCTAGGCGAAAACGGAGGTACTATAAACAAGCTCGAAAGGGAGGTTACGACGGAGAGTGAGATCAAGAGAAAGACTGAGCTGGATCCTAAGGTCAAAGTGAGAGAGGCTGGAGAGGAATCACTGTAAAGTCGCAAAGGGAATCGCTCAGTTTGGCTAGCTGTGAATTTGTATCTGTCTTTCGTTTCCTAAACTTACACTATCGCGCACAAAGATGAGAGAACACTCTTGAGGCCGACGAGTGACGGTGAGATCGCCTACACTGAAGTCGAAGCGTGTCTCTCGCGAGAGATACTGGGAACGAATAGATTGTTTGACTTCACGAAGACTGATCGAGTACAAGGCATTGACGGCAAAAAAGGAAAGAACGAACGAAGAAAGCGGCACAGATCGGGAAGGACAAAAGAGCTTGCAAAGATAAGACATAGGGCAGCCAGAGTAAATTGAGGGACAGGCGAAGAAAGGGCGTCAAGAAGAGGGGCAGAATAGAGAACCGCTGGACGTCGAGTGATCGGACTCGCTCGATTCGTAGTATCGAGGGGGAGAAAGGGATGCTGGTCGTGAGCGGAGCATCGGAAGAGGTGTGTTGGAGCAAGGTGGAGAGACGGAGGAGTACGAAGAAGTTGTGGTTTGTGCAGATGGCGAAGTCGAGGGTGAGGGTGAGATAGTTCCAGTATCTTTCTTCGTGATGCGACGAGGAGGTACGGGAGCACTTGAGGTGACTCTGTGTGATTTACTGAGAGAGCGAGACGGAGGAGTTACAGTCGAGATCGATTTCGTCGAAGTTGAGCGAGAGGGTATACGATGAAGAGGTGGGCGTTTTAGAGGTGAGCCGTCAGAGTCGACTGGGCGAGGTTTCTTGCCACGTCGTGACTATATCGGGAGCGTGTGGTCAGTCTCGTATGAATCCGCAAAAGAGAGAAAGCGAGACGCAGGACGAACAGGTGCGTCGACGCAGAGATGTTCGATACCCTTGTTGCAACATCGAGGACAAGGACGAACATGAGAGCAAACTGTATGTTGTTTCTTGCTGTCGGAAGGAAACGAGAGTCAGCGAAACCTACGAACAAGGGAAAGAAAAGCTCACCAAGGAACACAGGCTCTCGAGTTTAGCTTCATTCCGACTCGAGAAGACCTCTTCGATGGAAGTACGATGACTTCCTCCTCGTCTTCGTCGTCCTCGCGGATTGACATTGGAATCGGACTCGCGGATTTCATCGAAACGAGAGGGAGGTCGCATTGAGGTGTTGCAAGAGGAAGGGGAGGAGGAGAGATTCGTTCGGGAGGAGTGACTGAGAGATACCTTCCGATGTCGAGGGAACGGATCGAGGGCAAAGAAGGACGTCCAAGGAGGATCGGGTGAGTCGACGGGGTAGAGCAAGTCATCTTCAAAGTGAGTAAGTATCGGCTTCTTGCCGCGGCGGTAGTCTGTACATCGACATAACATCAGTGTGAGAAGATCGACAGCGTACATATCAGCCCGGACTCACCTAGTCGGGAATCCATGAGGAGAAGAGAGAAGAAGAGAGACAGAAAGCGAGAGATTCTTCGGGTTTCGACCTCGAGCACAAGGTAGGTGATCAGTGATGAGAGAATAGAAAGGTCAGTTGACCTGCAAGAAATCCGTTGGGAGAGATAAGGACATTGACCCCCTTGTTCTATTCCCGACCTTCGCAATGCGCACACAAACGCTGAACGTCAAAGTGCAGAACAAGAAGGATGGACAAGGAGAGAGGGGTCAAGTATTGAAGGTGGTCATGAATTGGCAAAGCGTAAGGAAAGGGAACTAGGTGGTCGACCCAATCTTCGAGGACTTGCGAGGGGTCGGTTGCTGGCGGGAGAACGAGGGGATTTCCAGCTCGCATCTCCAAACAGCGACGATAGTTGTAAGCGACTCGACGTCCTCGTCTCTTCCTCCTGTTGCGCCCTATCCAACTCCCTCAAAATCATTCTCGCTCCCTTCAGACACATCTCTGCCCTTTCATCTCCTTCCCTCCCGCATTCGAGGAACTCCTCGAGAGAATCACACATGATCGAGTTGTCGTCGAGAGCCACTTGTGCTGCTTTCGCGAGCGCTTTCGAGCGACTACGCATGACTTTGGCGAGCGGTTGAGAAGCGAGATCGACGCAAGGTCGCGAGATGGTGACGATGACGGGAAGATGAAGTGTCGTAGCTGAGGGGTCGATAACGAGGGTGCAGCCCCCGAGTGGGCCAGGTACGAGTGCCGGATCTGAATGGAGCGGTTCGTCGAGAATCGTGTCTCCTCCAGGAGAACCTATCGAAGGTGATTCCTCCCACCGACTCCTTTGACGAGTTTCACTCAGTTTCTGAGTGTGAATTGAGACTGAGCTTTTCCATCTTCCTGAACCCTCTCCTCCAAGCTCTTCCTGCTTTTGCTCCCTCAAAGCTTCATCAAGACTTGTCGACGGTACGTCCTGCTCGATTCTCCATCCTTCCGGTCTCACATGCTGAACTTCGACATCGTATCTCCCACCACCGAAGGTTCCTCCGTAAAAGCGTATCTTGACTTCCTCTTCCTCTCCGTCCTTTTTCTCATCGACCGAGAAGACGATTCTATATCTTCCAGCTTGAGCGTCAAACTCCTCCTCCCGTAACCTGGCCCGTGATCGATCTCGGATCAGGTAAGGCGCGAAACCATGCGAAGACAAGAATCGACCGATCGAAGCGATGGAAAGCGGGAGATGGACAGAGAGTTGTTGGAGCATCGAGTGAGGAAGGTTGTAGCCGGGAGACGCTCTGATAAGCATGCTGAGAGCTAGACCTGGTCGAGTCGAAGGAGCGGGAGGTGCCGATATTCGAAGTCCTTCGTTCGCTTGATTCTGGGACTGAAAAGTGAGAGGGAATGGGAAAGCTGAATCCGAGGCGGACGAGGGGCCGTTCGAACTGGTAGCGATTGTGGAAGACGAAAGGGTCTGATGTAAAGGGGGAGGAGGTGGTGCATGAAGAGGAACGGATAGACTGTTGAAAGGACTCGAAGAGGGAAGAGGAGGATGAGGCGAGAGGAAAGTGTTGCCGGTATTGTTGATGACCGACATCGACGATTTCGTTCTACGGTGTGAAGGACGAGTAGGTGGAAGATCGGCGAGGACCGATTCAGCTTTGTCGGATTGCATTGGCGGAGGTGGTTCAAAGTGAGGAGGTTTAGGTAGAGATCGAATTGCGAAGCCATTCAGGTGTACGGTTGTTCTTGTACCTCCACTCTACGATCGTCACAAGAGATAATCAGCACTAGATGAAGGGACAAAGAGAGACCAAGGCATACGGGAACGAGAGGATCTTCGACTGAACATGCTGCGACATAAAGCACTCCTTCCTTCCCTTCTCGTTCGTCGCCTGCATGCGTTGTGACCATACAAGCATCTCGGTCCGCAACGAATGAACCTCGAATGTGCATATGCAGGAGTCTGTGATGGGGCAGAGATCAGCGCGGTCCAATTCGCCAGTCTAGGGAAGAAATACTCACGCATCAGTGTCGCTCAGTAGTTCGACCGTCTGACTGCGAGTGCTGTCGTAGCGAGGGTCCCAGATTGCCCTTGCGCCCGAAGAACCGATCGTCGCACTGCGATTTCGAAGGAAGAGGTCATTTCGTGCGCCTCCACGAGAGCATACGTACGACCTGTGAGACTCACGCTACGTCTTCCTTCTTCCAGCTCCCCTCTATCCAGCCTTCTCCTCGAAAGAAGGGCAAGACTTCGTCCGCTCGCAACCCTCGACGACTCGAAACTCCTCCCATTCCTGGCGAAGTCACTACGGTCCTCGTACTCGCCGTCGTCCTCGTTCGTTCTAATGCTGATGTACGTAATGTCGGGTCGTTGGGAGTAGGTACGAAGGCATCAGAGTCTGTGTCGAGTTGAAAGATGCGAATTCCGTTATTTGTCGTTTGATGCTGCCATCCGTGAGTAGCTAGGTTTCCAATTATACCCTGTAGCTCAGAAGTATCAGTTTCAGCTATCTCGCTGCAGTCTAGGATCGTTTCAGACAGCTCACTTCTTCTCTCTCAACATCTTCCCCTTCTTCTCGTTCAGCAGGAGTTACCGCTTGATCTGCAAGCTTGACGAGTAATTCGAGAGCATTCTTGATCCTCTTAGTATGTCTGTGTTGCTTTGTCGGTCGATCTGATGGAGCTGTTTTACTGATGGTGGGGAGAGGAAGGGGAAGGGGGGAAGAGGAAGAGGGGGGAGGAAAGATGAAGGGTTGCAGTGGGGTCGTGAGCATACAGAAATATAGTCGTGCTTGATACTAGTACAGAGCGTGAGAGCGGAAATTGTGGAAGAAGTCAAAGCGATCGGCTCCATGTTTTCGCGAGTTCGACTCAGGAGCTGTAAATCACAAAATAATCGATCAGTCTGTGCCCCGTATGAGGGAGATTCAGCGGAAGGCTCACGTATCCGTTGGCATTGTGAACTGCGAAAGTTGGACGAGGTCAGTAAAAAGCCTTCAG
>Ga0308160_10000750_pt1 | contig 54834 bp, 54 predicted proteins | sample PhyFR1_FD_201036 | JGI IMG/M metagenome (GOLD analysis project Ga0308160, IMG submission 201036) | Phyllosphere microbial communities from UC Gill Tract Community Farm, Albany, California, United States - DLSLF.R1 | ecosystem: Host-associated > Plants > Phyllosphere > Unclassified | place: USA...
AGGATCGCTCCTCCGGTGAAACATCAACAATCCGAGGATTGAGGGATTAGCCGCTGCCTAATCTGCCACTACCTGCCCTTTACGAGCCGACCATGACGGGTGCGTACGCGGGTCTCATCTGGATTTAGAGAGCGGGGAGACTCACTCACACTCTGTACTGAAAATGGTACATGAAGTCGTGACAGCAGTCAAACCCGCGAAAACAGGCACGCGGCGGCGACTTGCGCGCCGGGCACCGCGGCCAAGATCTGCCGCTGCGCCGCCAGCAACGTCGTGCCGGTCGACAGCAGGTCGTCCGCCAGCAGGAAGCGCGTGCACCCCGCAGGCAGATCCACGGCGCGCAGCGTGATCGGCGGGAAATGCTCGCGAAATGCGGTCGGGATGTCCTTCAGGGAAAAGTCGCCATCGTCCTTGCCGAGTCGGCTGGCGATCCGGCGCTTGTCGGGCGACGGCAAGTCGCTCTCCTCGAGCAGCGCCCGCGCCCGGGCCTTCGAGATCTTGTCGAACAGTCCGGCACGCATCGGGCAGCCGTAGCGGTCGGCCAGCCGCTGGCCGTATTGCCGACTGATCGAATGACCGGACGGCATCGGCACCACCACATCAAATTCTCCGGACTGGTCGAGCATGTCTTCGAGGATCGCGTCGAAGTGGAGCATCAGCCGCCTGATCGCACCAAACGAGGTTCGCAATCCGTCCTTGCCCTTCAGCGCGTACAGCAGGTGGCAATTGTCGCCGCGGCTCCGATTGTCGCGATCGCGCGCCATGCTGCGCGGTGCCTTGTGCCGCTGAAAGGTCGAGTACACCGTGAGTTCCTGCTGGCCCAGCGAGACCTGCTGCACGACCGGGTTGCCGTGCCGTCCGGTGTTGAGCAGCTGGTTGTGGCTGTGGTCGACGTCGACCAGGTCGCCTGTGATGTTGAGACCCATCGGTTCGCTCGATTGGATGAAAGCCGAGGATTTTACCGAGCTGGACAGGAAAGGCAAAAAAACGAGGGTTGGGCTTCCCGCTGCGCGGGACCCGGGATGCCCATTCCGAGCGCGCGCTCTCGCGCTTGGTCCCTGCGGGACTGCCGGCCGTTGGCCGTCACTCTCCAGGCCACCCGGGGCGCGGCCGCGCGCCTACGGCGCCCGGCAAGTCGGAGGCTGCGCCTGAGACTACTTTCGCGCGCGAAAGTAGTAGTACGAGACCCCCGGCTTCGATGCCGCTGCGGACCAGGGCCGTTCCACCGCGTACCTATCGCCCATCTCTCCGGCAGGATCGCGCTCTGCCGGGCTATGCGGTCAAGGCACTCCTCGCCCGTTCGGTGCTCGCCTGCGGCTGCGCTCCGCATGCGGCCTGTGGGGTGTCCTTGACCGCGCCCGGCGCCGCGCGCTCTTGCCTACGAGGCGATAGGTACACGGTGTCACTCGGCACGAGTCTGTCCTCCGCTCGGTCCATGGCGGCGCGACCCACCAGCAACCCCAAGACCGCGGGGCCAGTTCCCGCCCCGCACCCCACCCGAGGACTCCAGGTTCCGGTATCCCGGCGCTTCGCGCAAGAGCGTGCACACAACATTAAACTATTGTGTATCAATAGTTTGTAAGGTATAATGGTTACATCAAGTGAACAGGAGGAAGTGATGATGAATGCAAGCGCTCTGGAATGCCGCGACAGCGGCGCTGTCGCAAACGTGGGCAACCGTCGCCGGGAAGAGGACGCCATCATTTCCGAAGCGCTGGCCATCCTGCGCCGCCGCACCAGCCGCGCGAACTACGAGCGCGCCAACAGCCCGACCGAGGTTCGCCGCCTGCTGATGCTGGCCTACGGCGCGGAAGAAAAGGAGCATTTCGGCATCCTCTGGCTGGACGTCAAAAACCGCATCATCAAGCGCGAAATCCTGTTCACCGGAACGCTTGCCTGCGTCAGCGTCTATCCGCGCGAAGTGCTCAAGGCCGGACTGGCCCTGAACGCTTCCGGCTGCATCCTGTTCCACAACCACCCCAGCGGCGAACCCACCCCCAGCGAAGCCGATCGGCTTCTTACCCGCCGCATCAACGAGGCGATCGGGCTGGTGGACATGCGCGTGGTCGACCACATCGTGGTGACCGCCGAGCGCGCCCATTCATTCGCCGAACACGGCCAGCTGTAGCCACCACCCCGCCGGACTGCGCGAGCAGGCGCCGCCCGGCGACCCACCCACCCCAAACGATAGGAACCATCATGGAAAAATTCTTGGATGAATCCGATGCAATCATCGAACGGCCGCCGGAAGGGCGACCGATCGTCAACCTCTTCGACGAGGACGGATTCGTGTTCAGTTTCCCCGGCGACTGGACCGACGAGCAGGTCAAGGTGGCCTTGCGCTTTGCCAACCACAGCGACGACCGCGGCCTCCGCGTGGGCAAGCGCCGCAAGGCCGAGGAAATCCGCGCCGCCCTGGAAATCGGCGTCGAAACCGGATAACGAATGCGTCGGCGGCGGCCAGTCCGGTCGCCGCCGCGCCCGAACCGGCCGCCGCCGACCTCCGCACCTTACGGTGCTGCGCGCTGCGCTTGCCATCGACCCGACACCGGCAAGCGCCCCGCATTACTCATACATCCAAGAAAGGCCAACACCATGAATGTGAATCTTTCCGAACTTGCCGACGACCCGCCCCCGGCCTGGCCGCTTTCCCTGTTGATCAACGTCACCAGCTTACAGGCGCGCGCCGATCTGGATCGCGAGGACGTCAACGTTGCTGGCGTCTATCGGGTCGACCTGAACTTCGATGCGGCCGAACACCAGACGCTGGCAAAGCGCGCCTCGATGGCCCTGGACATTTTCCATAGCAGCGTGCCGATCGCGGTGCTGGACGACTTCTGCATCACCGTCATCAATCCCCAGGACCGGGCCCAGGTCGACCAGGACCCGGAACACGAGGATTACTCGGAATCCGACAGCGGCGTTGCATACAAGATGCGCGACGTGCCGTTCTAAGCCGACCGGCACCAGGTCCACCGACGAAGGAGCAAGCATGCGATTCAAACGTATGGAGCGCTACGGTCCGCGTGCGCTGACCGACCGCCAGAAGGGCGCCTATGCGCGCAAGCTCGTGCGCGAGCAGGCACGCTATCCGCTGTTCGCCGACCATGTCGCCGCCGAACAGCGCTCCCTGGACGACGAAACCCTGCGCCGCGACGCGGCCCGGGTCGCGTCGGAGCAGAGCCAGCGCGCCTTTTATTCCCGAGTGTGGCGCGAGTCGCGCGCGCTTTACTTCGCGCAGTCCGCCGAGGTGCGCGCCCTCATCACCGCGAAATGGCGCGCCTGGACTGGCCCGTGCACCGCCACGTATTTCGCCTGGATGGTGGATGTAGAGAGCGGCCAGCAGGCGCGCCGGTTGGCGCGCATCGAGCAGGAGGAAGCCCCGCGCCGCGAGCGGCTTCGCCGCCAGCTTGACGCCATGCACGCGGCCACGCTCGATCTATAGGCGCGGGCGCCGGCTGTCGCCGGCGCCTTCCCGCCACGCTGCGGCCGCCGTCCACCTTTTTGCTGTACCATCGCTCGACCCGACACGGAGGAAAACGGTACTTGATGGAAAATGCGGACTTGCCAGAAAGCGCGTCGATTCTGATCCACGCGGTGGAGACGGCCCAACAGAAAGATCACGCGTTCGCGATCTTGGAAATTGTTCTGGCCTGCACGCATCCGGACTTCGTGATGTCGGTGACCAATGCCGCCATGCTGCCCGCCCAGCTTCGCCAGGCGGTCCGCGACCTCATCAGCACTGTGCTGCTCGAGGGGCTCGACCCAGCCCAGGCGGCGCGTCTATTCGCGTGGGCGCAAGCCAAAATGATGTCGGCACCTTGACGGTCCCGACATTCCTTCAACCTGCTTCCTGCACAGCGCCAGCGCCAGCCCCGTCGTTCGACGCGGCGGCGGGCAGCTGGTCGGCGACCGGCACGTCGCCCGGCTTCGTTTCCGAAATTTTGAATAGCTTGCGCAAGGCCGGCAGCGACTTGTTCCAAAGCTCGATCGGCACGGCGTCGAGCTTTTCCGTACGCAGCATCGTGTAAATCGCCTTTTGGTTGCGCTCCAGGTCCTTGCGCTCGCGATCGCGCTTCTGCGCCTGCAGCCTGGCCAGCTTTTCTTGAGCTGCTGCGATTTCTTCGTCCAGCGACCTGACTTTCTTGACCCGCGTGTTTTGGCTTTCCCCGCTCATGGTGTTTCCCCTGGTTGATGATGCGTAACGAAAAAGTTTAATTCAAATTGACTTTATTGTAGTCATAACAGAACGCCTTGCGCCAGATGAATTTGTAAATGGTCGGACCCGTGGATATTTGCAGATTCAAGTCAAAAGCGAAAACCGATGCTGGGCTTCTCGCTTCGCTCGACCTGGGATGCCCGTTCCGAGCTCGCCTATTCGGCTCGGTCCCTGCGGGACTGGCGACCTACGGCCGCCACTCTCCAGGCCACCCAGGGCGCGCTTCCGCGCCTTCGGCGCTGCAGCCGGCCTCTGGCCTCCTGCGCGCGAGCGTGTGCCACGCCCGCTATTCGACTCTTCGGGTCGGAGCGCCGTTATCGTGACCTTCCTGGCGAACGGGCGCGCCGACGCTGACGCGTGCCGACGCCTGCGGTCCCGACCTGATCGGCCAGCAGCGGGTCGCCGACTTCAGCCCCGGTGCCGGACCCGGGCTCGGCGGTGCTGACGCGCGCCAACGCCTGCGGTCCCGACCTGACCGGCCAGCAGCGGGTCGCCGACTTCAGCCCCGGTGCCGGACCCGGGCTCGGCGGTGCTGACGCGCGCCAACGCCTGCGGTCCCGACCTGGTCGACCAGCTGCCGGTCGCCGACTTCGGCGCCGGTGCCGGACTCGGGCTCGGCGGCGCTGACGCGCGCCGACGCCTGCGATCCTGGCGTGGCCAACCAGCAACTGGTCCCGACTTCGGCGCCGGACCCGGGCTCGGCGGCGCTGACGCTCGCCAACGCCTGCGGTCCCGAGCTGGCCGACCTGCAGCTGGTCCCCGGCTTCGGCGCCGACGTCGGACCCGGGCTCGGCGACGCTGACGCGCGCCAACGCCTGCGGTCCTGACCTGGTCGGCCAGCAGCCGGTCCGCGACTTCGGCGCCGGTGCCGGACTCGGGCTCGGCGGCGCTGACGCGCGCCAACGCCTGCGGTCCCGACCTGGTCGACTAGCTGTCGGTCGCCGACTTCGGCCCCGGTGCCGGACTCGGGCTCGGCGACGCTGACGCGCGCCAACGCCTGCGGTCCTGACTTGGTCGGCCAGCAGCCGGTCCGCGACTTCGGCGCCGGCGCCGGGCTCGGGCTCGGCGACGCTCACGCGCGCCAACGCCTGCGGTCCCGACCTGGTCGGCCAGCAGCTGGTCCCCCGCTTCGGTGCCGGTGCCGGTCTCGGGCTCGGCGACGCTGACGCTCGCCGACACCTGCGGTCCCGACCTGGCCGACCAGCGGCTGGCCTCCCGCTTCGGTGCTGGTGCCGGACACGGGCTCGGCGGCGCGGGCGCGCGCCAACGCCTGCGGTCCCGACCTGGTCGACCAGCTGCCGGTCTCCGACTTCGTCCCCGGTGCCGGACCCGGGCTCGGCGACGCTGCGCGCGCCGACGCCCGCGGTCCTGACCTGACCGGCCAGCAGTTGGTCGCCGACTTCGGTGCCGGCGCCGGACCCGGGCTCGGCGACGCTCACGCGCGCCAACTCCCGCGGTCCCGCCCTGGTCGACCAGCACCTGTTCCCCGACTTCGGCCGCTGTACCGGCCCCGGGCTCGGCGGCGCTGACGCGCGCCAACGCCTACAGTCCCAGCGTGGTCGACCAGCTGCTGGTCGCCGACTTTGGCCGCGGTGACGGTCCAGGACGTGGCGATGCCGACACGCGCTGCTGAACAGCACTCCTGCCCGACGTGTCGGCATGACTGAACATCCGGCACGTGCACGCAGGGACGGAATTCCACCACGTACCGCGCCAGCGCCTTGCGAACCGCAACGGGAATTCGATGCGTGCATAGGCCTCTCAGGAGGTCCTCTACTTGATGCCGCACAAACCGACGCAGAGGTGGAATTTTTGGCGGCCGCGGTATCCAGCCCACGGGCAGGCGGACGCCTACCCGTGCGGATCATGGACGAAGCCGACCTCACTACGTTCGGCCGGCAGGGCACTACTCGAGCGTGAGTGAGGCGGAAAACCTGCCTCCCTCACGGGGGATGAAATCAGCGGACCCGGCCCGGTGTACCGGACCAGGTCCGAGACATGGAAATCGTGTGGGGGAGACCCCCACACCCTACGAAGATTCACACACATTACGCACTAGACGCGCACGTCCAAAACCTGGGCTAACTCCATGTTTTAAAAAGGGAAATGGCGGTCTACGTTTTCTGGTGCGACATGGCCGTTTTAGCCCCTGCAATGCAAAAAACATAGATATTTGAGCTACTTAAGGCGTCTACCGATGTAGACAATTGATTATTGCGGCCATGGCCTGTATATTTAATTTAAATTGACTTTTTGGTGTTGCTTATGAGAACCGTTACCGTCAGCGGGAAGATCGAAGACGAGCTTAATGCCGCTTTGGAGGAAGAAGCCAAGCGCCGGCGCCAGACCAAATCTCAGCTGGTGGCCACCTACATCAGGGACGGACTCGCTCGGTTCGATTCTGCGTCGAGCCAGATCCTGGAAACCCAAATCGCGATCCTGGATCACCTCAAGACCATCGGCGAGTTGGCAGGGGCGTCGCTGCATCACGGCGTCGAGCAGACCGTCATAGGGATCCGGCAAAACCCCGGCGAGACACCTGAAGCTTACCGCGAGAGGCTTCAGACGGAATACAAAAAATTGGTTTTCGAGGCCGTCGGCAAGGGCGGACGAATCCATGCCGCGTCGAACAAGCGCCCGTCGAAAGTGCGGGTTGCATCATGATCAGCACGCCACCAGGCTTCGTCAGTTTGAACCGGATCTCGGATCTTCTCGCAGGACGCTATATTGCGATCAGATCCGAATACGGTCTCGCGGAAGGCGATGGGTATCGGGCAGAAATGTGGGAGCTCCTCGACATCGACACCTCGACCGTCATAGCTGCAGATTTGATGTTCTTTCCACCTGACGGCACTTGCCTGTTCCGCGATTTCGCCCTGATGCCGGATGGCCGATGGCGCGATAGCTACGGCGCCAGAGCAGACCGACTAGGCGACCTATTGCCGCCCGAACTAGGCCAGTTTTCACTTCACGGACGGGTTGGCGCAATCGTCGATATCGGCACAGATGGTGGTTTCGTCTTGCATAGCGAAAAGGAAGGTCACGATGGCTCGTAATATTGCCGCAACTAACGCCGGCGTAGGCCAGGCCAGTGTCACCACGAGGATCAAGCTTACGGTGCAGGCGGCAAAGAAATGCCTGTTTTTCGGCGCGTTTCCGATGTTCATCGCGCCGATGGGATATTGGATCTCCTCCGCCTCTCCGCAAGAGTTCGACGTCGCCAAGCTCGCTATGCAGCGTATGATCTCCGATCATGACATCCCGAGAAGATGGCGGATGCGTGACGCCGACGGGATTCGACGAATCATCAGCGTCACTCCTGACGCGGGCGTTCCCGTGCAGTACATCCGTCCGGAGGATCTCCCCACAGTGATGGGCACGGCCTGGGAGCCGGCGAACAGCTTTCGCAGAGCCTTCTGGATTTCCTCAATGTTGGCCGCGTTGGGTTACGTGGGCGTTTGGCAGCTATTCGTCTTTCGTGGAAAAGCCCAGCAATCCAACAGGCGCATCCGCGGCGCCTACGACATCGTCGACGGCAAGGAGCTCGACAAGCTCGTGAAAGCAAAGCCGTACTCCCCATACAGACTGGCGGGCGTGCATCTGCCTCTCGATGCTCCAATGCGCGGGATACTGGCGATTGGCGCGCAGGGCAGCGGTAAGTCGGTTGCGATCCACGACTTCATGCAGCAGGTATTCGCGAAAAAGCGCAAGTGCGTCATCTACGACCAAAGCGGCGAGTTCTTTCGGGCGTATTTCCGACCCGGGAAGGACATGTTCTTCAATCCGGCGTTTCTAGGCTCGCTGCCCTGGTCGATCTTCGCTGAGATGCAAAACCGCTACGACGCGAACACCTTTGCAGGCGCTTTCCTGCCGCCCAAGTCTTCAGCAGGATCGGTCGGCGCGAACAGCTTCTTCGAAGACGCGGCCCGCGCTCTGTTTGCAGTCATTTTGCTGCGATTGACCGAGCGCGGCGCGCGGAATACCAAGGACATGGCGAGCGCCTTCCTCGAAATGCCCGCCGAAGAGATGGACGTCCTGATCCAAAAGTCAGTCGCAAGCTCGGCAGTAGGCGGCGATTCGAAAGGTCAGCGGCAAGGCGTGATCAGCTCGATATCGATTTATCTCGATGGCCTGGCGGCCGTCAACGAGGGGATCTGGTCGATGTCCCAGTTCCTCGACCGGGACGACGATGCGCGCCTGTTCTTGCTTGGCACAGACGACACGAAAGCGATGTTCGCGCCGTTGTACCGCCTACTCCTGCAGGTCGCGTTTTCGAGCATTGCGGCACGCAACGAGATCGTGCACTACGACCGATATTGGTTCTTCTTGGACGAGATCCATACGCTCGGCGACATCAAGATCGACGAGCAGCTGGCCACCTTGCGAAAGTATGGCGTGTCTATCTTTGCCGGCACGCAGAACGACAGCCAGTTCGTGACTAGCGTCGGCAAGGACCGGGCCGAATCCACGATGAACGGTTTCAACACCCTACTGCAGCTCACGTTAAACGATTCCGAGGCCAAGGAGCGCGCAGCGAAGCGATTCGGCAAAGCGGAGACCGAGACCATTTCGCAGAACCAGGCCGTGGCGGTCGTAGAGCAGCGCGACGGCGCCGGCCTTGTGATCAACGAACAGGAGAAATGGTCGATCATGCCGGCAACGTTCGGCCAGCTGCCAACTTGCACCGGATTCCTGAAACTGGCGGGCGACTTCCCGATCGCCCATGTGGACTATTCCGCATGGCTTCGACCGCGGTTCAAATTCCTGGCACCCAGGATCGCATCATTTGCCGAGCGTCAGTCCAACCCTCCGCGCGACCCCAGGTTCCAGATCAGCCGGCAAACACTCTCGGCGGGCGAATCCGCGTTCGACGGTGTGAAGCGGGAGGCTGAGTTGGCGAAGGCTGAAGCCGAACGGAAGAAAAAGGAGGAGCAGGAGCAGGACAAGGACAAGACGGTCGAACAGCAAGCGGCCGACGGCGTGATCAACACCTCGATGACTGGCGGTGCGACCGAGGTGGCCACACCGAGCGCCGATCGCGAACTTGATTTAGGGCTCTGACATGCTCAGCACCGAATCCTCACTCCTCAAGCGGCTGATCAATATTCTTTTCGTCGGCATCGGCGTGACTGCAGCCGCCGTATATACGTTTCGTGCCGAATTGTCGGACACGCTGACCGATGCTCTACAAGCCAGGGACGGTGTCGTCAAACGCGTGTGGTCACCCGAAACGCCGGGACGCATGGCCTTGCGGCCAGAACGCAACGATGAGCGGCTGCTGAAGGTCGGTGCCCTGCACGCCGGGGCGCCCTCGTCCATCGGAATTCCGGTCTCCTTCGAACTAACCAACCTGGGCGAGGCCAATGATTTTCCTAACGTGGCGGTGGTCATGATTGGCGCCGGCGGCCGCGAAACCCGCGAGGTGGTTTTCACGCCATTCGACTACACCCACCCGTCCAAATTCGATACCCATTCGATCGAGCTGCTTCTCCATCCGCGCGGCGACGAGAAAAGTTTCACCGTGCGGGTGTTTTACGGAGATCGCACATGATCGGACTGGTGAAGATATCGAGCAGCCAGGACGCGGCGCGCTATCACGACAACGCCCTGAAGGAAGGCCCATCGCATGATCGGGCCGACAATTACTACGTGGATGAGCGCGCGAACCTGTCTTGGCAAGGGCAGGGCGCCGAAATCCTCGGGATCGCGGGACAAGAGGTGACGAAGGATCAGTTTGTCGCGTTCCTCGAGGGGAAAGTGCAAAACCCGGCCACCGGAGAGATGCAAGACCTCGGCGCGGCCGCGAAAGGCGATGAGCGCCGGCTCGGTTACGATTTCACGATTTCCGCGCCCAAGAGCGTTTCGATCGTTGGCATTCTCGGCGGCGACGAGCGCGTGGTCGCCGCCCACGTCGAAGCCAACAAGGCAGCAATGGCGTGGCTCGAGGAGCACGGTGCGCAAGTGCGCGTCAAGGACGGAAACGGCCAGAACGCCCACAAGGAAACCGGCAACCTGCTCTATGCTACTGTAACGCACGAGACCAGCCGGGCAAACGATCCGCAGCTGCACAACCACAATGTGGTCGTGGCCATGACATACGACCAGGATGCGCAAAAGTGGCGAAGCCTCACCAACGACGAATTGTTCCAGATTCGGACCCAGGCCGATACCATCTACAAAGCCGAACTGGCCCGAAACCTTCGTGAGGCAGGGTACGAGATCAACTACAAAGACAATGGGGTGGACTTCGACATTCGCGGCGTCGATCCTGTTCACCTCGAAGCGTTCAGCCAGCGCACCGCGCAAATGCGCGAGGCGCTGCAGGCGCGTGGGATCGATCCGGACAGCGCATCCCACCAGGCGCGCCAGGCCGCCGTCCTGGACACCCGCGCCCGAAAGGTCGACCACGACCGCGATTACCTCCGCGAGATCTGGGAGGAGAAGGCACGTGAAGTTGGCCTTGACGTCAACAAGGTAGTGGACCGCGCGCGCCAGTCAGGGCCGATCGTAATTCCCGAAGCCGATATGGCGCGCGACGGCGTCACGCGGGCGATGAAGCACTTGGGCGAGCGCGAACAATCGTTCAAGGCGTCCGAGCTGGAAAAGGAGGCAGTTTTCTTCAGCAACGGCGCCGGCATCCAGGCCATTAAGCGTGCTGTCGAGGACAGGAAGGAAGACCGCTCGATCGTCGATCGAGCGGGAGAGGGCGCGAGGAAACTGACGACGTCGGCCGCGATCGCGAACGAGCTCACCCTGCAGGACACGATCAAAAAAGGCAAGAACCAGGGCGTCGCCATGGTGGCGTCGCAGGAAGACTTCGACAAGGCGCTCTCGGCGTTCGAAGCGCGCAAATCGGCCGAAATCAACGGCACGTTCAAATTGTCGGTCGAGCAGGTGAACGCGGCGCGCAACGTCTTGATGCACGCAGATAAATTCCAAGGCATCCAAGGCGACGCCGGCACCGGCAAGACGGCCGCGCTCGAGTTTGTCGAGGAAGTCGCGCGCGAGCGTGGCTGGGACATGCGTGGCATCGCGACGTCGACCACCGGCGCACGCGAACTCGAAAAGGCGACCGGCATCCAAAGCCAGACCGTAGCGGCGTTCCTGACAGAACGCGATGAGCGGATCCGCATGCTGCAGGGCGAGCTGCGCCGCCTGGAGGTCGACTTCGCCCACACGCCAGGCACGATCCCAGCGGTGAAAAGGGTCTCCAAGCGTGACCTGGATATGGATGCACGTGGGTTCAGCCCGGGCCGCTATGTGTTTGACTCAAAATCGGGTGAGGTCATGAAATCCGAGACCGGGGCATGGCATCCCCTGAATACGCTTGGTGTAAAGCTGCAGGACGCCGGCCAGGCACGCAAGTCGGGGGGCGACAGCCGCCTGCAGGATGCCGAAAAGTTTTCCGACCGATTCCGTGCGCAGACAGCCCGCGGTGTCGGCAGCCTGCAGGAGGCGCTCGGCCGCAGCCTGGCCAGCTACGAGGTGGTCGCAATCGACGAGGCCAAAGCAGCCAGGAGCGAGCATCGGGCACAAAACGTCGAGGAACGGGAGCGGCTTCGCTCGTACCTGACAAAGACCGCCCAGGTCGAAAATTTGCTGGCCACCGGCAATGCGGAAGGCAAGCGGTTCCTGCTCGTGATGGACGAGTCGTCGATGACGGGCGCCAAGGATTCGGCGCGGATTGCTGAAATCGCCAGGGACATGGGCGCCCGCGTGGTACTGCAGGGCGACATCAAACAGCACGGGTCCGTGTCCGCCGGCCGCGCATTCTTACAGACTCAGAAAGGGGGGATCAACCTCTCGACGATCGAGGAAACGCGCCGGTTCGATAACGCCACAGCGCAGCAGAAGCAGGCGATCGCTGAAATGAAGCAGGGGCGCTTTGCCGATGCTTTGATGGCGTTGGACACGACACTCACCAGCGACCTCTACAAGACGACTGCCGAGCGCTTTGTGGAGAACCGCAAGCAGGTAATGGCGGAGGGGATCTCGGAGCCCAAAATCGGCGTCGTGACGGTGACCAACAACGATCGGAAGGAGGCCAACATCGCGATCCGCGACGCGCTTCGGGCCGAGGGCGTGATCACCGGCGTCGATCGAACCAAGCAGCACCTGGACGATCCGAAGCTCACCGAACAGCAGGCGCAGTTTGTGCCGGCGCTGGCCAGGGAAAATGTCGACCACCTGACCGCGCTGCGGGACTACAAAAGCCTCGGTATCGAACGCGAGGAGCTCCTGCGGGTCGTCAGGTACGACTTGAACAATAACCGGCTGGTGCTGCAACGGGAGAACGGCAATACCGTCGAATTGGATCCGTCGAAACACACGCGCTTCAGCTTCGCGCGCATGGAAACCCGGGTCTACGCGGCCGGCGACTCGGTCGAGGCCCGGGCGAACATTGGCCGGCTGAAGGATCCGGAAAGGGTCGCCAACGGCACCCGCGGAACGATCGTGGCCGTCTCGGAAGAGGGCGCGCGCATCCGCTGGCAGGACGGCAAGGAGATGCAAATGTCGAACAAGCAAATGCGCTACGTCGACCACGCCTACGCCCACACATCGCACAAGGAGCAGGGCGTCACGAATCACCGCGAGATCTTCCTGGTCAGCGACACAGGCGCGCATTGGCTTAACCGTGAGGCGAGCTACGTCGCGGCTTCACGCGCGAAGCAAAACACCGAAATCGTGACCACGGAGAAGGCTTACGACAAGATGCTCGAGAACGCCGGGAAAGAGACCGAAAAGACCACCGCGATCGACATTCAGAAGAACCTCTCGCTTGATCGTGTGCAAGCTCGAGACGTCGATCTGGCGCCTACACCGGAGCGCCGGCAAGAACGAAGTGCACCGGAACTAGGCCTCTGAAGATCCAGTTCTATCGTATAGCCAACCTTTATCGTTACGTGTCACGATAAATCATCTTAGGCTCAATATGATATTCCCTTGAGCTGGGACGGCACGAATTGCGGCAGAATTGTCCCTTGCGACCTTCAGAGACTGATTTTTAAGTGATTGCTCTCTTGAACAAGACGAAACTTTCCAAGGACGTTCATACCAAGTAGAGCAGAGTCAAGCTTTGGATTGGAGGATATCTCAACATTCTTTAGCTTGAAAGGTCCAAGCTCGAGTACGTTTCGCTTCGATACCATACCGGGTGCAGGTCCAGCGGCCGTGTTAAAGGTCCGCACCTCACCAGCACGTATCCCGGCATTACGAACGGCATCGGAGGGAATGGCGGTGATGCTGGCACCAGTGTCGATCATAAAAGTCACAGGAAACCCATTGACCGAGCCGTTGACGTAATAATGTCCGTCCTGCGCTCGGGGAATCACGAAGCTCCCGTTTGAGTCAGAGTAGGCACTTTGGCGAAGTACAGGACTACTAGCCGCAAGTTCAAATTGATCAGGTCGGTATGTGTTTCCGTCAAATATAACAAATTGACGTTGCTGAAATCCACTAGCAACTATCCATACTGACGATGCAGCTAAAAAGAACATCGTTTTATTTATGTGGCTTGGTTTGATCGGGCAAATCAACCTTTTGCCGAACATCGTCTTTCGCATACGTTTTCCTAGGGAGTCTTGACTTTGATATAAGCGTAGTCGGTACCAATCTTCCCCTTGAACATCGAAACTTCAAGCACATTGGGCACGTTATTCCAGCGCATCACCGTCGGCAAGTGAAACGAAGGCGACTTCTGGCTGAACCCAAGTCGCACGATCCCGGCATCTTCAAATGGGATTTGCTCCAAGCCGTTGACCGTAATCCAATCTGCCTTGCCATTGATGTAGACAATCTCGACACGACCATCGTTGTAATTATACTTTGTACCGTATTTGTTCTTAGCGCACGTCGGCTTGGCTTTCAGTTGCTCACCCACCTGTTTCATGCCCTGACCTGCTATCTTCGGAATATCGACGACCGAGGCCGCCGACACCACGGTACCATTGATGATCGCTAACACGCCCAAAGCCAAGCGAAAGTAACGAATGTTCATTTTTTCTTCTTTCAGAGGCCGTACCCCGTCTTGCGCTGAAAGTGCTCGGAAATGTGCTGATACTGGTTTTTCACCGTACCGCCCTCCGTGATAGATAATTCGTACGCGTGACGCAGGAAGAGGGGTTCGATGAGCTTATGGGTGTACACCCGAGATTTTGTCCCGTTTGCGCGCTCGTAAATCAGACGATCGCCTTCAGGGGAATCAGGGTCTGCTTCGATAATGGCACCAGTGTTCAGGTCGATCACGGCGTGGCGTGGATCTTCAACAAGTGGGTCCAACCGGTTCATTCCTTGGAGATTTCCCAGGAAGTCGATTACGCGTTCTGCAATGGTAATGGTCATGCTTATCTTCCATATGCCAGCGACCGGCTGGCTATCGGACGCACTCGGCGCTTTTCTCTACCTTACTTAGATTTGCCAATCTTGTCTAAATATCTGTGTATCCGGCTGACCGGATTCGTTGTCCTTACGACAGCCCTGGAGAAAGAAAGCGATAGATTTACGAGCACGGCAGTCGAACAGCATATTCAAGCTAGATTGGCGTGACCCGTCACAGAAATCGAGATAGCATCGAGAGCTGCAGCTGTAGCGTCAGCCGGCGAAAGTTTCGCCAATCTCGATTGCATTCGACGCGGCCGCGCGCGCTCGGTATGCAACGCTGGCCATCGTATCGCCAGGCTGCACCTCTCCCAGGCCAATCACCAAATGCAGATGTGGAAGTGGCGTGCGCATGTCAGGCATGGCCACGATGCGTGAACAACGGGAGACAAGCCTGGTGGCGATGATTGACGCCACCAGACGATCGCCTTCAATCGCTATCAGAAACTCGTTTTCACCGAGGAACGCGCGCACGTCATCAGGCCGGATGGAAAGGTCGACCGCCCGGGCGATGGAACGTATCGCATTTCGACCGATTTCGGTGCCATGGCAAAGCTCGAGAGCTTCTCGATTTGCCAGCCTAACTACAACGACGTTGCGCAAGCCTGCCGGTACGACTGCATCGACGATCGGGCTTGGCATTTTGGTGATGTCCGCCGGCTTCGCGCCGGCGTCCGCGTCTAGCTGCAGCAGCGCTGAGACTATGTGAACCGCGAACGCTGGCGACACTTTGCATAATGCGTGGATCCGATGTCTGTCCAGCAGCATGACAACGCTATCGCTGACCGCGACCACATCCGCGACATCGCCTGCAGCGGACGCCAGGTCGCGCACGCCGACCAGCGCGCCGGCGCCGTAAGATCGCGTGGCATCGCCTGTGCGCTGCCGCACCTCGCCTGCGATCACGAACATGGCGAGTGCATGACCCGACCTGGATCGGGCCAATGGTTCGTGAGGTTGCAGGTTTACGACCTGAGCGTCGAGCATGGCTGCGGGCCAGTCGTGCATGCCATCGAACAGTCCGGACTGGGCCAATACATGCGGAGACCAATTTTCGACCTTACTATGGCGCATTCAAGCCTCGCTTTCGACGGCCGGAGCGGGCGCACGTTTTGCCGGCGCGGTTGGAACTTGACCAGGCTGGGGAAGGGGAGGCATTTCGCCGTCTGCAGGCGTCCAGATCCAGGATGGCAATTTACTTTCGCCCACCAGTTCTTCCAGTTCCTGGGTGTACTCATCGTCGGCGCCGAACGGCTTGACGTAGAGCGCCGTGGCCAGCGGCTGGGTGTCAGATAGGACTGCGGTGGCCAGTGGCTTACTCGAGGCCAAGTTGTAGCGTAAGCCTTTTAGGAAGCGCCTCTTCCGATCGGTCAGCGTCGACAGCAGGAGCAGCTCGACCTGGCTCTCGAAAGGGATCCAGCCGGAAGTCACCACCATCAGGGCGACTTCTTCGATCGACGGCGTACCGGTATGGGCCACCGAGAACGTCGCGATCGCGACCAGGTGCGCACCGTTGTCGCCATTCGAATTCCACAGCTCGAGCTCGGTAGCGAAGCGTTTGTTCATCCGCTTGTGGAGATCTTCGTTGACCATGAAGTCGCAATCCGGCACATGCTTCAGGCGGATCTTAAAGCCGAAACGCGTCTTGCCAATTTCGGCCACTTCGCCGATGGCAATCATCAGCTGACGGGTCTCTTTGGCCGGCGCCGACGCCTTCGCGAAACGCGCCATGCGCCGCTGGGCGATTTCTCCCTTTTTCTCCGGTGTAAACGGTTCGGGGACGTACAGCCGATCAACCAGCGCGCTTCCCTTGGTCATCTTGTTTTCCGCGGCCAGCATGAGATACCTGCGAATCACCGGCCAGGATCGCTTGCCTTCCATCGCCGGCGACCAGCGGTTGAATCCTGCCTGCTCCCACAGGTAGTGGAGCGTCCCTCTGAGCGTCAGCTTGTTCCCATCGGTCTTCACACTGTCCTTCTCACTTCCGTTCGACGAGGGCGCAGTCTTGCCTGCCACTTTCGTGAGGGAGAAGCCCAGCTTAAGGGTGGTCAGCCCCTCCTCGGCGCTTTCCTCGATGGCGGTACCCATCAAGTGACCCAGGCCGGAAAGTTCGGGCGGCGGCTCGTACGAGTCGCAACCGGGCGCGTGATCCGGACCCGTGTTCGGCATGCGCTTGACCGCATATTTGCCGCTGACCTTCGAAATGTACATCTCCACGCCTTGGGTCTGGCACATGCACATCGGGCGCTCCTTGGAGCCGTAGATGTCGGTCAGCGCCTTCACCAGGGCGGAATCGGCCAGATCGAACAACTCATCACGTACGCGCAACATGGTCCGTCTCCTATTTGATGACAGCGATACCGATGAAAATGAAGATGATGATGATGGCGGCCGCGTTCAGGTACTGCGCACCGCGCTCGGCCTTGCGCCGGATTTTTGAGGGTTCTTGGCTCATGGTTTCCACTTTCGCGCGCGAAAGTTAAGGTTTCGCGCAGTTCGGAGACTGGCCGCAGCTCGACCAGATGGCGACGCGCTGGCTATAGTCGGCAGCGCGTGCAGCTTCGACGTCCTCGACTGTGGTGCCCACGCCGCCTGCCAATGCGATCGCTTGCGCGAGGGCGGCTTGCTCGGTGCGGTCGTCGCGGGGGCGTTTATATGCGATGACGATTTCGCCGAGGTGTCCGGCATTGTCGGTTACCTTGCGTACTTGCACTTCCGAGAAGGAGGAAAAATCCACATCAGGCAGAGCGATAGGCAAGAGCGCGCTGCCGGCACCGCCAGTCAGCTTCGAGATGTCGGTGTAGAGCGATCCCCACTGCGAGAGATTGACGGCACCGGCGCCGAACCGGTCGATGCCGAACTTGGCCGTGACCGCGGTCGCGAACACGTTAAGGAACTGCTTACCGGCGACTCGGGAGGCGAGCGTTGACGGGTTGCCCTGCTCGACGACGGCGGCACGGTGCACTTCGTTCTGCACCCGAATAAAATCGCGCATGCCGGCCGGATCCAGGCTGACCGGCGCGCTAATCGAATACATGTGGGAACCTTTGGTCGTGAATCCACTTTGTGCCATGATCCCGATCGCTTCGTCCGACAGCGGGGTCGCCACCTTCGACGACAGCATGCCGCCGCTGCGGGGCAGGATGAGCGCGCCGGCGGCGTCGACGTACTTGAACCCGAACATTTTCTTCTTGATGCTGTCGAGCGAATAGTCCGCCGTCGTGTGGTTCGGATCCCAGCTATCCACCGGACGCACAACGACGACATGGGCGTCGCCGATGTCAGCCTGCACAGGCGTGGCGCCGACCGAAAGCGGCAACATCGCTACAGCGGCAATCCATAGTGTCCGCATGGGTCAGTCCTTCACGTGGAGTTTGGTACGAATCGTTTCGCAGGCCGCTGCCTGTTTGGCGAAAGCGGCCACCTTACCGATTTCGGCGGCCAAGTCGCCCGAACAAGTCGACGAAGCCGACGTCAGCGTGGCCAGCTTGCCGTTTGCCGTGGCCAGCTGACCTTTCAGCGTCGACGCCTGGCTCGTGGCTTGATCGAGGTCGGCTTTGGCCTTCGCCAGCTCGGCCGCATGGGCGCGACCTTGGTAGAACAATGCACCGCCGAGCACGGCGATCAATACTGCGGCGGCCGCCGCGGCGGCGAACGCGAGGAATCGGCGAGGCGGCCTTTCGAGAACGATGCCAGGCGCAGAGTCGAAAACCTTCATGGGAACTCCTTTGGTGTTTATGGCGTGGTCGGTGGATTAGCCGGTGCAGCGCCCGGCGGATAAGCCAGACCGTTGCCCGGATTCTGAGCGTGGCCCTGGCTGGTATTTTGAATCACCGGGGTGTAATTCCCCTTGATGTTATTTGGCAAGCCTGCTTTCGCCTGGTCGATCAGCTGGCCGGTGAACTCGCTGAAATCGATCTTGGTAAAGTCCAGCTTGCTTACCTGGTCCGGAGTCAGCCCGGAACAATCCGAGACATTCATATTCATCTGGGTCTTGCCCTGTGTATTAATGATTTTCGCCAGCACCGAATTGAACGAGCAGTAATGCTGCTTGTGCTCGACACAGCTGAACAGCACCTTCTTACTGCACTCCTCGCTGACGAAGACGGTCAAATTCGCACCCTTGTGCATTTGGAAGATATTCTCGTCTTGGCTGCATTGCGTCAACGACATCAAATACTGCAGGGCCAGTTCGGCAGCGAATACATAGGGGTTAAAGGTAATGAAGCCGTCGCCTGCAGCGAAACCGAAGGTATCGGAGAGATCCATCGTTCCCGCCAATGTGTTCGCCATGTCCAATTCCCCGGTCCCGTACGTGAAGCCGTAAGCGCTCAGGGTGACGCCCTGCGACGCGAAATTGGTACCGACCGCCTGTGTCCAGCCGTCGACGGCGTCGAGCTGGACCACGTTCGATGCGTTCTCGACAGATTCGAACAGACCCGCGGAAAAATAGGAGGCGTTCTGGTACATTGCGTCGAATACATAGGGCGACGCCGTATCGATCGCCTTCTCGCCCGCATACTTTGCGATGCTGAACGCGGCGTTGCCCGCGATGTGGGACACGAAACTACGGTTCGAGACGGCGCCGGGCGTCCCGGTGCAGCAGTTCTTCAGCCCGAAGTATCCCTTCGTACAGGATTCCGGCACGCCATTGAAAATGGTCTGGTTCGGCTTCGCATAGACCTGCGTCTCTCGGGCGATCTCCATCGCGACCGCCGCCTGGGCGAAGGTATTGTTCTGATTGGCCGGCGCCTTCATCGAACTGGTGTCGAACAGCGTTCCCGAGCACTGCAGCTGGTTGCTGGTCTGCGCGGCGCTCGTCTGGCACTTGTACGTGTAGTTCCAGGAAGTGCAGGCTCCGGTTTCGGACTTGTGATCCGTGCACACGCTGTTGATCACCGAGCAGGCCGTGTTGTTCTCGTACGGCGTGCAGCTGTCGGTCGGCGTCGGCACATCGCAGGCAAACTGATAAGAATATTTCCAGCAGCTTTGCGGCACGGACACCGCGTTCGCTGGCAGGGCAGCGCCGGCCAGGCACACCGTGTTGCCGTCGCTGAGCGTCTTGCAAGGCGTCGAGTCCACGCACGTCTGCGACGCCGGCACCAGGCTGCAGGCGCCCGGGGCATACGTATCGGCCAAGGCGGCGCGCGGCAGGAAGACCGCGGTCAAAAGGACCAGAATCAAACGCGTCATTTGGGCGCTCCCAAGGTGATGCCGGCGCTCTGCTCGTAGGGCACACAGTTGTCCAGCCACTGCGTCTGGGTCAGCACGTTCTTGCATTGGGAACCCACCGGCGTGCTTCCGGTAGGGCAGGAGTAGTTCACGGTGGCGTTTGCCTGCGTCGTGGTCACGCACGTCTGACCGTTCAGGACCGCGCCGCTCGGGCAGTAGTAATTGGCGGTGGCCGGCGTACTGCTCGTGGAAAGACATTGCGTGCCGGAGAGCGTGCCCGAATTGCAGTAATACATCGCGTTCGCCGGCGTGCTGCCCGACGTAATGCATTGCGACCCCGACAGCGTGCCCGATCCGCAGCTGTAGACAGGCGTGGCCGGTGCGCTTGAACTGATCACGCAATTGCCACCGGACAGGGTGCCGCTGTCGCATTTGTAGTTGAGGGTCGCGGTGGTCGACGTCGTACAGGTCGAACCGTTGAGGATCGCGCCAGATGGACAGCTGTAGCTTTTTGGTGCCGGCCAGGTGCACACCTCGATATACCCACCACCTGAGACCTGAGCATTACAGTCCGCCCCGGCAACGTAATATTGCGCCACGCACAAGTCGGGTTGACCGTTTTGCCCTTTCAAGATCGGGACGCCAGGCGGACATGATTCCGTTACCTGTGCCGCGGAGTCGCTGTAGCACGTGTTACCGTTCGGGTAGGAACCGGTGCCGCACGAGTAATACACGCTGGCCGGTTGCGTCGTCTGGCTTATGCAGCTGCTGCCCGATAGAGATCCTCCACCCGGACACGAATAAGACACGGACGCCGGTGTCCCGGTGCTGCTGACGCACATGGTGCCGGACAGCGTTCCGGTCGGGCAGCTATAGCTGACGGAAGCCGGCGCGCCGGAGGTGCTCAAGCAGCTGCTGCCGGAAAGCGATCCGCTCGCGCACGAATAAGACACGCTGGCGGCCACCGAGCTCGAGCTGACGCAATAGGAGCCTTGGAGATTCCCTTGCGCGCACGTGTAGAAGATGTTGGCCGGGTTGTAGCTCGTCGTCACGGCGACGGCCAGCTCCTGCGTGCAGGTGTGGGAGTCGGTCGAAACGGTTTTCGAACAGGTGTTGGTCTCGTATTGCGCCGGCGTCGTGACCACCGGCGTCGACACGCAATTCTGGGTCGTGACGGCGGAGGCGCCCGCCTGGGCGGTCTGGGACAGGTGGAAGATCGGGTCGCTGGTCGTGATGGCGTTCTGGTACCCGAAATTCGACTGGCCGCTACCGTAGGTGCCGGCACAATTAGTGCCGGTTCCGGCCGTCGCGCCGGCCGAGCCTACGACTTGCAGCTGTGCGCTGCTGAGTAACACGCAGTCCTTGTTCATGAATTTGACCGCGGCGCATTCCTGGTCGGCGATGGGGTCGCCGGTCGGAACATAGTTCTTGCAGGCCTGGATCCTGGCGTTGCCTAGACCGGAAAGCGCGCCCTGGGCGCCGTTCACATCGTAGAGCGGCGAACTCGTCAGGGGCGACGAGAAGGCGCCCAGTCCCGCAGGCATGCTACTTGGGACCGCCATGCTCCCGGCCGACCAGGCCGTTTGATTGACGCCGGACGGATTGACTATCTGACTTTGGGTTTGCGGCGCGATCGATTCCGCAAACGACTTGCCATCGGACAGGGTCTGGGCGCTCTGCGCGCACGCCCACGCCGGCGCCGCGCTCAGCATCACTATCGTTGCGAGACGGATAGCGTTCATTTTTTCACCACGCCCTTTTTCAAATAGGCTTCGAATTTCGGCTTGAACTGTGCCTCGGTCAAGCTGCCGCCGGCGACAGCGCGGGCGAGGGCGGCTTTCACTTCGGGTGTGTCCCGAGCCATCGAACCGTCGCCGCAGCGCGCGGTGGCGGCCACCAGCTTGGCCTGGCCAGGACATTCCCGCTCGGGCGGCGAGCCGTCGTCGCATATGTTCAACTGGCCGCCGAATTGGCCCCAGAATGTGTTGCTCGATTTCTGATAAAAGGCGTAACCGACTCGGCCGCACTTCGGCTGGCTGGTGAAGGCCTCAATGCGGACGAACTCGACCGTAACGTCGCCCTGGCTCCCGGTCTTGTGCTTTATTTTCTCAACGATGACCTGGGCGCCTTGCGACTCTGGCGCCGGTACGCTGGCGCGGCCGTCGCGCAACGCTTGAACCATGGGTGAATCGGGCGAAATTTGGGCGACGACGGCGGTGGGAAACAGCACGGCGAAAAATAGCGGGCGGATGCGCATTTACTTGGTCCCTTTCACGACGGGCTCGAACAGGTCGACGTCCCCTTGGCTAAACGGAAGGTACGGAACACTCCACGCGTAGTGGAATCGGTTAGATTGCCGCATCTGCTCGAGCTGGCGTTGCTCGGCCACCACGAAGCCCACGATGCCTTGCACCGCGTTGTCGGCTTGGACGGCGCCTGGCGACCGTGCAGAGCTTTCGTAGCAGGTGCGGGCCAATGTCTTGAGGTCGACCGTGGTCGGCGCGGTGCGCAGCCGGTTGATTAGGCGATATTTGCAATACAAGAATTCGGGATCTGGACCAGCCTTTTGCGTGATTTCTTCGAGCCAGCGATAGCCGTCGGGGGCGCCGCTGCCGATGGAGTCGCGCAGCATCTTGACGCGCTGCGCGAGCGGCAGCTGATACCCGTAAGCGGCATTCGGGATATTGGCGAGTGCGGAATAGCAGAACTTGCCCGACCGCAGCGCAGCGTCGACGTTCCCCCGGCGGTATTCAATGAAGCTGGCCAGGCCGCAAACCCGTCCCGAGGATTCGACGCCGACGTTGGCCGCCGCGCGAACCAGCTCGCGTGCGGTGTTCTGGTCAGCCGTCTGATCCTTCCCGAAATATGCGATGGTGGCCAAGTTCAGCATCGCCGCCTGGTAGCGCCTGGAAGCCGCGGCAGTGTAGTACGCGCGCGCGGTGCGCATGTTCTGGGGAACACCGAACAGCCCGTACTCGTAGACGAAGCCGACAAAATTCTGCGCTTCGGGTACGCCCTGCTTGCTGAAATTCCAAAGCTTGGTCAACGCGTCGCGACGTTCAGTACCGCTCAGCATTGGGATGGTCCGGACCAGAGTGATCACTTCCGGACCTTGAGACGAGATTACCGAAAAGCTGCCGTACTTCAGCGAGCTACCGAGCTGGTTCAAAGACGGCAACGACCGCTTCATCTTGTCGATCATCGACTCGTCGACCGAATCCGTCGCTGCCTTGTGCGACTGAGCCAGCGTCGCGGCAACCTGCTCGACTTGACCGGAACCGAGCAGCTGCTTATTCCATTGCACTTCCGGCGTGGTCGGCGCCTGATCTGCTCCACGATGCTGCTGAGCGAAGGCGGGGATCGTTAGAGAGACGGAGGCGGCGACAACCCACATGCTGGGCCGCTGAAGGGCGCGCACGGGTAGTCGCGGAAGGTTTGTGGTGTGCATGTCGGCGCTGTAAAAAGTCAATCCTTATTAAGAATTATACGCTTGATAACGATGCAAAACTTAATTTTAATTGACTTTTTTTTGTGCGCTTCGTAGGATGGGCGTGCAAGTATGTCAACGTTCCCTTCTACGCCATTCGACTCCCATGACTGAATTCACTCTGCCGGACTACCCCGAGCTGTTTGGCGACCGGCTCAACGAGGATGAAAGGCTGTCGCTCATGCCCTTGACGACCGGGTCCAACCGGAACGTCGAAAGCGTGATCCTTCGGGTGTTCGCTTTCGCAGTCGCGAACAAGGCGTCAGACGTGCATATTGCGGCGCACGAGCACCTGGGGCTGCAAATCCACATCAGCATTCGCACGTCGACGGGCATGGTGAACTACCGGTACAAGGAAGATAAGAACGGCAAACACTTCCGCACCAAGATGTTCGAACTGACGAACACCCCGCAGGGCGGAAGTACCCCAGAGATCCTGTCGACCCGCTTTTCGTTGATCTTCCCGGCGTGGTGGGCCAAGGAGCAGCGCCTGGCCGGGGCGACTGACGAACCCTACGACATCGACGTGCGGGTCGAATACGCCAAGACCTTCGACGGCTGGATGTTCACCAGCCGGATCATCAACCAGCAGACCGCCCCGAGCCTGGAGCAACTCGGGTTGCCCTATGCGCTCGAATCGTTGATACGTCGAATCATCCTCGAGCCGAGCGGCTTGATTCTCGCGACCGGCCCGACCGGCTCGGGCAAATCTACATTGCTCAACGCGCTGTTGCGCTACCTGATCGATGGACAAAACGCGATCAAGACGATCGAGAACCCGGTCGAATTCCGGCTACGCGGCGATGGGCCGATCACCCAGATCCAGGTCCACGGCGACGTCACATTCGCGAAGGCGTTGCGCTCGGTTTTGCGGCAGGATCCCGACATCATCCTAGTCGGCGAAATCCGGGACGTTGAAACCATGGAGGTCGCGCTGGACGCGGCGTCCACCGGCCACCTGGTCCTTTCCACGCTGCACGCCAATAGCGCGACCGATGCCGTGTCGCGCGCACTGGACCTGCTGCCGGACCGCACGCGCGACGCTGTACGCCTTGCCGAATCCTTGAAGCTGATCATGGCGCAGCGCCTGGTGTACCGGTTCGAGAAAGACTTGGCGCCGCGTGAGCTCGGCACATACGAGCGGTCCTGGCTGAGCGACAACGGCCTGGACGTGGTCAAGCCGCTGCACGAAACGGTGTCGCAAAAGCGGACCGGCAAATCGGCGCTCATCGAGGCCATCGAAATCGACTACCCGATCGGCCATGTCATCCGCGGCGACAAGTTCGATTCCGATGCGATGTACCGGCTCGCTTCGCAACAGCTTCAGTACGAAACCCTGGTGATGGCAGGTCTGCGCGCTGTGGAGGAAGGGCAGGCGAAGCTGAGCGATTGCCGCACGAAGCTCGAGTCGAACCGTTCAGCGGGCGCCGCGCCACCGCTGCGAACCGAGCTTGCCCGACGCTATGGGTTGTCGTACAGCGAAGTCGCGCGCGGCATCGACCAGTACGTCGCGGACCAGGAGATGAACCAAGTCACCACCCTTGATACTGTTTTTGAAAGGATGTTCAAGTGATGATCCGACCTATCAGCAGTTTAACGCTCGCCCTCGCGCTCGTGACGCCCGCGGTGCTGGCCGGTCCAACCGCGTCGCCATCGGCCGACCAGCTCAAGCCCTACCTCCAGGTCAAAACGGTGGAGGGTGACGAATTCCGCGTGCGCGCCTTCTTTTCTCCAAGCTGCAGCTTCTCGAAGCAGTATTTTCCTTTTTTCGTGAACCTGAGCAAGACGCTTCCGGAGGACAAGCAGTTTGCATTCACGCCGGTCGTCAATAAAGCCGACGGCCTTTCATATGCGTTCGCGTTTGCCTCGGTCCAGCGCTTCTATCCGCGCTACGTCAGCAACTTCGTCGAGGCCTCACTGCGGGGCGTCCAGGACATGGGATTGTCGACACGCAGCTGGTTCGGCATCGAGCGAATCGGCCGCGCCGCCGGCATTCCGGTGCCGCTGGCCCGACTGGTCCAGGACAACCTCCCGGCCTTGAAGCCCGACGTCGACCAGCTGATTCAACTTCAGTCCAAGCTGAAAATCACGAATACACCCAGCGTCGCGGTGGCAGGCACCTACATCGTCACACCGGAGTTCACGGGCGGGAACAGCGACCAGTTCAGCACGCTGGTGAATGCTGTCGTGTCCATGACTACGTTGCGCGACTAACTTTCGCGCGCGAAAGTCACTCCAGCACCCATATTTCCGACCGTGACTTTCGCGCGCGAAAGTCGGCCGTAATCGCTCCCAATTGCAGGCGAATACAGGAGAACAAGATGAACCTATTGGCAATGATTTGGCCGGCAGTTGTACCGGCCGTCATTATTTTCATCGCCGGCCTTATCGTTGCCGTCCTTAAGATGTCTTCCACCTCGGACGGAAAGTACGAGGCTAGATCACTGATGACTGACAATGAGCTCGAGTTTCACTTCCGTCTGATGAAAGCGCTGCCAGAGCATTTGATTTTCCCGCAGGTGTCGATGCAAGCTCTCATACAGGCGTTCAGCGCCGATCGTAGGGTCGCGCATGCGGACCGCCTACGGATTGCCCAGCAGCGCGTGGATTATGTCGTGTGCGACCCGGCAGGGCAGGTGATTGCCGTCATCGAACTAGACGATCGCACGCACGACCGGAAGAAGGACGCCGTTCGCGACAAGCGGTTGGCACAAGCGGGAATCCGGACAATTCGCTACGAATCCAAGCAGCGGCCGGCGCTAGGAAAGATTCGAGCGGACGTGCAGGCATTGCTCGTGAACGATCCCACGGATGCAATATCGACGGCGCCAATCTCGTTTGCCGCCTCCAGGTCGTAGCACGCCGCCAACTCCAATTTGTCATCATTTGCATGCTTAGGCGTTGCTGCCGGTGCCACGTCTTTGGTCGGTTCTGTTCCCGAGCAGCATGAAGCGCCACCGCTACGGTTCCGCCATTTGTAATATGCCCACGCGTCTCTCACACGAGGTTCCACAAATTTGATCGCGGAAAATGCAACTAACAGACATATAATGATATCGAACCTATGTCCCTCCGGAACGACCACGACTCTTCTTACAAACGCGGCTCCGTCAACTACCTTCTATAAGACACGGGCCGACAGCAAGCTACCGGCACCCAAACGTCTGCGTCTTGTTGTTGACAAACATCAGGTGAGGAACTACACACACGCTGGCCCGCGAAATGTCGGGTTCGACCTCAGCTCCCCAACATTCGCTCCGGGCAACGGAGTAAAATTGTATAGGTGAGTTGCGATCAATTTGGAGGAGCGATGGGTTTCAATAGCGAAGATTCGAACAACCTCAACCGTGCTGCTATGTTTGGATGCACGAATGTCGATACAGGGCATAAGAACGAAATGCTAACCGTATTTACGGTTGCAAAAGATGACTACGGTGACGATGCCGCTACCGTTCTTTCACAGGCCATGATGTCTGCTGCACGCTTCGACCAGGACGTGACTGTCTGGATCGACGTGCAACTTCCCTACATTCCCACATTTGTCAGCGACGCTATTAATATGTGCTTAGCTTTTGGAATGAGACTCGTTCTGACGAACGGCGCCGCATGCTCACACGCGCCAGGCGAACCGCTGTCTGAAGGATTGCTGAATGCAATTGAAAAAGCTTCGGTATCGCGAAAGGTTTGGCACCCCATTGAAAAGAAACTTGTGCCCGGTATAAAAGAGTCACGATTAGGTTAGTACCGCAAAAGACTTTCGATCTTAGGACAGTAGACGATAGTAGCCCACGATCGCCAGCTGGATGGTACGTAATAATGGATACTGTTCCGGTATAGCGTTCTTAGCCATGACCTTGCCATTCAGCACTGCGGTTTTAATTTCTAGCATAAAGTCGTCTATCGAACGTAGCTTGGCTCCAGCCAAGCTATCGCGACCGGCCACCTGGGGAAATATTGCAATTCGCTCGATTGCAGTTCCAGGCGGCAGCCAAGTAAAAACCTCGGCCAAGATATACTTTTCACCGAGTGTGAATTTCTTAATATAACGCTGCTCACGCATCGCCCAACTCTGGGCATCTAGAGAGGCTTCGACATGCAAAAGCTTGTTCAGTGTTGGATGATATGCGACGACATCGAGCTCCATCTCCCAGCCTCCCTTCGGGCGCTTTCCTACCTTGATGTTTCTTTTGATCGTATAACCCTGCCAATCATAAACTCGGCAATTAGTTGTTCAAGGTGCGTCAAACAGGTTCTCCTACAGATTCTTAATGATTATTGGATGCTGACATATGTAGGCATCTTCTAAAGAACACCAACTTCCCCAAGCCGTCTGATTTCTCGGCCAATTAAGTCCTTGACCTCTGGCGCTGCCTTCATCACTATTTCCTCATAAGACCTCGCCTCTTCCTCTGAATTCACGCTTACTAAAGCGCAAATAGCGCATTTCAGTTGAATGACTTTTTCCCGCAGAATATCGTCAGCAATTCGCTCTGCTAATAACGAAACCTGAACTACGGTGGCATTAAACATTTCTGTGTCGATCGCATCACCGATATCAGCCCAACCGGCGGAGTAGTCCCGATACGCGAGTCCTGTCAATGATTGAATTTGGGGTTGCAGGTCAATTAAGTTGGAGCGCTGGAATCGGCGCTCTGCAATTATGCGGTCATTTTCTGCGGACTTTTCTCGTGATCGATCGTTGCGATGTTGGACATAAAGTGTTGTGAATATGCCGCCACAAGCGCCAATTGAGGCGATCAGAATAGCTTGAATTGCCGGATCCATAGTTATCTATAATTTTCTGTCGCTGTTCGTTAATTTGGCTACCCCTGTTTTCGACGCTTCGCGGTTGCAGCGGCGTTGCGGCTGAAGTGCTTGGCGGCCTCCTCCACAAGCCGCTTCTCCCGCGTCCTTGCATAAATCTTAGTCGTCTCGATGTTAACGTGCCCGAGAATATCCTGTGCGACTTCCATCGACATCCCGTCTTCGACTGCATTGGTAGCAAACGTATGACGGAACGCATGCGACGAAGTCCGCTGCAGCTGTAACAATGTTTCGGGCGAAAGCGACCCAGTCTCGTCCACGGACAGCGCGCTCATGTAGTTGCGCACTCGCTCCAAGGCATTCGCGACGACGTAGTACAAGGAATTGACATGATACTTGTCACCTTGCTCGAGCTCGGCCAGGTCAACTGCGGTGTCGAGATCGGCCGCGAGCTCAGCGCGCGCCTGCTTGGCCTCGGCTTTAACGCTGGGCCTGATCAGTGGCGCGAGCAGGTATCCACGCTTGTTGGGGTGGTCGAAGTCTAGGCGGCGGTCCAGCCAATGCGCGCGCAACGCCTCCACGGTGCGCGCGTTGACCGGCACCGTGCGTTCTACATTACCCTTGCCGACGACGATCAAGGTCCAGACTTGCATCGCGTACGGGCTTGGCGCGAAGTTGCCGCGCAGCGCGCTGACCACCTCGGCTCGGCGCAGCCCAGAATCGCCCATCAGCAGGATCGCCACCAGCGCAACGCGGTCCTGCCCGTTCTGCTCGACCTCGCTGCGGCGCTGCAGGATCTCGACGACGCTGTCGTAAGTGTCGCGCGAGAGCGCGCGCTCGATCTGCATCAGGTGCCGGCGCTTGGTGACCGCTGGATCCTTTACGGTCGTCCACGGGTTCCCACCCAGGTAGCGGACCTTGACGAGACAGTCGAAGGCGCGCGCAGGATCACCACCGCGAGGCGCTGGGATTGCGGTGACATCGGCGTCATCGCGAACGGCCGCCAGCGCTCGCTGGTGCGCGGCGCCTTGACGCCGCGGAAGCGTGGATCCGGCGCCGCCAAGAATGTCTTGTAGGCCGCACAGTCCTCGGCCAACAGGGAGGAAAGCGGCTTGCGCACGACCAGCGCGCACCACAGCAGCAAGCGCTCGAGCTCCTTGCGATATGAGCGCCGCGTTTCCGGCTTGTCGTCGTAACGCGCCAGGTAGGTGTCGATCGCCTCCAGGTCGTTGCGTGCCGCAATGAAGCAAAACGCCGGCGCACGGTTGATGCCGTCGACGCCGGTGAGGTACGGCGGCAGCTGAAAGGTGCCGAGCGGCGCGATCGCGGCTGGCGAGCGCGGGTCGAGCACTGGGCGCATCGCCATGTCGGGCTGGGGCGTCTCGCGCAAGCGCTCGAGCTCGATCTCTCCGAGCTGCGCTGGCCAGCGCCGCAGCCAGGCCACGATGGCGCGCGCGCGGCCCGGGCCGATGCGCGGCAAAGCGCGCCACCAACCGGCGCCGCGCTGCTCGATCCGCGTGACCAGGTCGCCGATCGTGTGGATGCCCTCGGCGCCCAGCAGCGTGGTAATCGCCGGCCGGAACCACTGGCTGATCCGGTGCGCGAGCGCCGGCACCGGTCGCGGCACGTCGGCCGCCTTGATCAAGAAGTCGAGCTGACTGCTGGTGATGTGCCGTTTGTCACGCGCGTTGACCAAGATGTCCGCGTGGGCCGGATGACTCTTGAGCGCGCGGTCGACCAGGTGGTTGCGCATGCGCTTGAGGAAGCGTTCGAGCCCTTGCTCGAGCTCGGGGCTGTCGTCGCTGTAATACCGGTCGGCGATGATCCGCACGTCGACGCCGCTGCAGTACGCGCGCAAGGCCGTGTAGTCAGTGCGGTTGTAGGCAACGTCGGGGAGGGCGATCTCGCTGTGTTGAGGCATGGCTTAGGACGGTAAGACGTGGGGAGCTGGCCAGGCTGAAGGTCGCTGCGCGACATATACACCGCGCTTTACGTCGGATGGCGTCCGATGAAGTAAAAATGAGACTGTTCATGACGTAAATGTGAGACTTCTTGAAAAAAAGGAAGTAAAAGTGAAACTGTTGGCTCTTTGCATACCAACATTTAGACGAGCATGAATCGCGCTGGTCCTCTATGAACTCAAGTGGACGAAGGACTGTTTCGCGATGTCGAATGGACATTCGCTCGCTCGCTTGCTGGCTTAGCCGAGCAGTTCCGCCTAACGCTCCTGTCTGAACTTGACATTATGGGAATAATGTCTACGGAGAGCGCAGTTGCCAGTGACGTTGTTTGGACACCTTGCGGCGCCCGCTAGCACAACCCCGATTGCACTCATATAATGTGACGAACCTGTTATCGTCCAATGCGCTATCCCCGCCGAATCCGCCTCGTGAGCGCCCTTGTCGCGCTGTTGAGCCTCCTGTTCATGCAGGTGGCCCTGGCGGCCTACGCCTGTCCAAATCTGACGCCAGCCCAAAGCACGCCGATGCTGGACAGTTCCGGCCAGCCGATGGCAAATTGCCCGGAGGCCGACAAGCAAAGCCCCACGCTGTGCTACGCGGACACGCACAAGCAGACCGTCTCGCTCGAGAAGCCGGCTAGTCCTTCGGTGATGCCTTTCGTCGCGACCGGGTTTGCGCTGTCCCTTCTGTGGCCGGAGGATAGGGGCGCGATGCCGACCCCTCCTTTAGTCTTCCTGCACGCCTCCGGCACGTCGCCACCGATAGCGATACGCCACTGCTGTTTTCGTCTATAGCCTTCGGTTGCCGAGTCATCGTTCCGCCGCGTTAAGTACGCGGCGGTGCCGTTCTTCGCACTCTGGAGCTATTACATGCATTTCCTTCACCTCACCAGGAGGCGCACCCCGTGTCGCCCCAACGTGTTCGGCTCGACGCTTGCGCTCGCAATGCTGTTGTGCCTTGCCTTACCCAATGATCAGGCCGCGGCCGCCAGCGCACGCCTGACGCTGACGGAGGCGCAGAAGCGCGCCCTGGAGCGCTCGCGCTCATTGCCAGCACAGGACGCCTCCATCGCAGCTGCCCGAGAGCTCGCGGTCGCCGCCGGCCGCGTGCCCGATCCGGTCCTCCGTGCCGGCATCGACAATCTGCCGGTCAGCGGTTCCGACCGCTTCAATATCGGTTCCGACTTCATGACCATGCGCAGGATCGGCGTGATGCAGGAACTGACCGGGTCCGACAAGCGGCGCCTGCGCGCCGCCCAGCTGGAGCGGACGGCCGACAAGGGCTCTGCCGAAAAGGAAGTGGCGATCGCGCGCATCGAGCGGGAAACCGCGGTGGCATGGATCGACCTATATTTCGCGAAGCAGATGGCCGACCTCGTTCGCCAACAGGTCAGCCAGGCGCAGCTCGATCTGGAGGCGGCAGAAGCCGCATACCGGGCCGGGAAGGGCAGCCAGGGCGATGTGTTCGCGGCGCGAGGCCGTATCGGCGCTGCCCAGGACAAGGTAAGCGAATTCGATACCCGGGTCAGAACAGCGCAGAGCACCTTGGCGCGCTGGACCGGCCCCGATGTCGACGTCGCGCCCGCGGGTCTGCCAAGTATCGACCAGGTCCGGCTCGATCCCGACTCGATCGACAGCCAGCTTGCGCACCACCCCGAGATCGCTGTGCTCGATCGCCAGGAAGCCATCGCACGTACGGAAGCCCAGCTTGCCGAGGCCAACCGACATCCCGACTGGTCGGTCGAGGTGTCGCTGCAGCACAGGGGGCAGGGTTATTCGAACATGCTGTCCGTGGGGGTGTCGGTACCGCTTCAGTGGGACAGGAAGAACCGCCAGGACCGAGAACTCGCAGCGAAGATCATGCAAGCCGACCAGGTCAGGGACGAGCGCGAGGAGATGCTGCGCGCCCATGTCGCGGAAGTGCGTGTGATGCTGGACGAGTGGCGCAGCGGCCGTGAGCGTCTCGCCCGCTACGAACGCGAGCTCGAGCCGCTCGCCGCCGACCAGAGCACGGCCGTTCTCGCCGCCTACCGTGGGGGCAAGGCCACCCTGGCCGAGGTTTTGGCGGCGCGCCGCAACGAACTTGACGTCCATCTCCAGGCTTTGCAACTCACGGCCGAGACGGCAAAACGCTGGGCACAGCTGAACTTCCTTTATCCATCGGGCCGCCGCATCCGGCCTTCCTTGAACCAATTGGAGGCAAGGCCATGAACCGTCGCGTCATCATTTCAGTCATCGGCGCGCTGGCTGTGCTCGGATTGACCGGCGCCGGGGCCTATCGCCTCGGTATCCGGGCGGGCGCACACGGCGCAACCCCGCCTGCGGCCGCCGCTCCCGCAACCGATCAAACGGGACGGAAAGTTCTGTACTGGCATGATCCGATGGTGCCCGGCCAGAAGTTCGACAAGCCTGGCAAATCACCCTTCATGGACATGGAACTGGTGCCCGTTTATGCCGACGAAGCCCGGGCTGAAGGCGGCGTGGCCGTCAGCCCGGGTGTCCAGCAGAATCTCGGCATGCGCGTCGCCGAGGTCCGAAAGGGTTCCCTGGCGAAGACACTGGATGCTGTCGGCAACGTCGCGTTCAACGAGCGCGATCTCGTCCTGCTGCAGGCGCGCAGCAGCGGCTACGTGGAAAAGCTGTTCGTGCGCGCGCCGCTCGACCCGGTGCGCAAAGGGCAGGCGCTGCTCCAGCTCTACGTGCCGGACTGGGTCGCCGCGCAGGAGGAATATCTGGCCATCAAGCGCATGCCGTCGGGTGCGGATACCGCAGGCCTGCTCGACGCAGCACTGCAGCGGATGCGGCTGGTGGGCATGACGGAGGCGCAGGTCAGGCAGGTGAGCGCTCGGTCGCAGGTCGTCCCCCGGATCACCGTCACGGCGCCGGCCGACGGCTTGGTCAGCGAGTTGGCCGCACGTGAAGGCATGGCTGTCGCGCCAGGAACGCTGCTGTTTCGCATCAACGGTCTGCGGACCGTCTGGGTCAACGCCGAGGTGCCGGAGAGCGCGGCGGCGCTGGTCCAGCCCGGGATGGCCGTACGGGCGACCAGTCCGGCTTTCCCCGCAACGCAGTTCAGCGGCAAGGTCGAGGCGCTGCTGCCGGAGGTAAACGCAGCCACGCGCACCTTGAGGGCGAGGATCGAGCTGGCGAACCCTAGCGGGAAGCTGGTGCCGGGCATGTTCGCGACCATCCACATGGCGCCGGCGCAAGGCCGAGAGACCCTGCTGGTACCGTCGGAAGCCGTGATCCAGACTGGCACACGCACCGTGGTGATCACCGTGTCCGATCAAGGAAGGTTCGTGCCAGTGGAGGTCGTTACGGGTGCCGAGACAAACGGCCAGACCGAGGTCGTGAAAGGCCTGAGCGTAGGCCAGAAGGTGGTGGCCTCGGGCCAGTTCCTGATCGACTCCGAGGCAAGCCTGCGCGGCACACTGGAACGCCTTGGCGGCCCGGCCGTCCTGGAGCCGATGCCGGCGATGCCGGCGAAGACCCCGACGCATCGCGCCACCGGCAAGGTCGAACAGATAGCCAAGGACGAGGTGACGATCTCGCATGGAGCCGTTCCCAGCCTGACGTGGCCGCCGATGACCATGGGCTTCGTGCGACCGGCCGGCGGCCTGCCGAAGGACATCAAGGTCGGGGATTCCGTGCAGTTCGAATTCCAGGCGTCGGATGACGGGATGTTCACGATCATCTCGATCTCCCGCGCCTCAGGCGCCGCCTTACGTGGAGACGACAAATGATCGCGCGCCTGATCCGCTGGTCGATCGCCAACCGCTTCCTGGTGCTGCTGGCGACCATCGGCCTGGTGGCGTGGGGCATCTGGTCGGTGCAGCGTACGCCTGTCGACGCGCTACCCGACCTGTCGGACGTGCAGGTGATAATCCGCACCACCTACCCGGGCCAGGCGCCGCAGATCGTCGAGAACCAGGTGACCTATCCGCTGACGACCACCATGCTATCGGTGCCGGGTGCGCGGAGCGTGCGCGGCTACTCGTTCTTCGGCGACTCCTTCGTCTACATCCTGTTCCAGGACAGGACCGATCCCTACTGGGCGCGCTCACGGGTGCTGGAATACCTGAACCAGATCCAGTCGCGCCTGCCGCCGCAGGCCAAGCCGGCGCTCGGGCCGGATGCGACCGGTATCGGTTGGGTCTATGAGTACGCGCTGGTCGACCGGAGTGGCCGGCACGACCTGTCGCAGTTGCGCGCCCTGCAGGACTGGTTCCTGAAGTACGAACTGAAGACGGTCCCGAACGTATCCGAGGTCGCGAGCATCGGCGGCATGGCGCGCCAGTACCAGATCCAGCTCGACCCGGACAAGCTGCGCGCCTATGGCATCACGCACGCTACCGTGGTCGATGCGGTACAAAAGGCAAACCAGGAAGCCGGCGGCTCCGTGCTCGAACTGGGAGAGGCCGAGTACATGGTCCGGGCTTCCGGTTACCTGTCCTCGCTCGACGACTTCCGGCACATCCCGCTGAGGACCGGCGCCGGAGGCGTGCCGGTAACGCTGGGGGACGTCGCTCGCGTGCAGGTCGGCCCGGAGATGCGGCGCGGGATCGCGGAGCTGAACGGGGAGGGCGAGGTTGCCGGCGGCATCATCGTCATGCGCTCCTGGAAGAACGCACTCGAGACCATCGGTGCCGTGAAGGCAAAGCTTGCCCAGCTCAAGGCCAGCCTGCCGGCGGGCGTGGAAGTCGTGCCAACCTATGACCGCTCGGGTCTGATCACGCGCGCGGTAACGAACCTTGAGCACAAGCTGGTCGAGGAATTCATCGTCGTGGCTGTGGTCTGCGCGCTGTTCCTGTTCCACCTGCGCTCGGCACTGGTGGCGATCGTCTCCCTTCCGCTGGGTATCCTCGCCGCCTACACCATCATGTACTACCAGGGTGTGAACGCCAACATCATGTCGCTGGGCGGCATCGCAATCGCGATCGGAGCGATGGTCGACGCGGCCGTGGTCATGATCGAGAACGCGCACAAGCACCTGGAAGCCTGGAGCCACCGGCATCCCGGCAAGAAGCTGGAAGGCGCCGCACACTGGCAGGTGATCGAACAGGCGGCCGCCGAGGTCGGGCCGGCGCTGTTCTTCTCGCTGCTGATCATCGTGCTCTCGTTCATTCCCGTGTTCGCGCTGGAAGCGCAGGAAGGGAAGCTGTTCGCGCCCCTGGCATACACCAAGACCTATGCGATGGCCGCGGCAGCAGGCCTGGCGGTAACGCTGATTCCTGTCCTGATGGGTTACCTCATCCGTGGAAGGATTCCCCGGGAGGAGGCCAATCCGCTCAACCGCTTCCTGATCCGGGCGTACCGGCCACTGCTCGATGCTGTGCTGCGCCACCCGAAGGGCACGCTGGTGGCCGCTGCCTTGATTGCCGTCGCGACAATCTGGCCGGTCAGCCGGCTCGGAGGCGAGTTTATGCCGCCGCTGGACGAAGGTGACTTGCTGTACATGCCGTCGGCCCTGCCGGGTATCGGCGTTGGCAAGGCCGCAGAGTTGCTGCAGCAGACCGACCGCCTGATCAAGACGGTTCCCGAGGTCCAGACCGTGTTCGGAAAAGCGGGCAGGGCGGAAACCGCGACCGATCCCGCTCCGCTCGAGATGTTAGAGACCACCATCCAGTTCAAGCCACGCGACCAATGGCGCGCCGGGATGACGCCGGACAAGCTGGTCGAAGAGCTCGACCGGGTCGTCAAGGTGCCTGGATTGTCCAACGTCTGGGTGCCGCCGATCCGCAACCGCATCGACATGCTGGCGACCGGCGTGAAGAGCCCGGTTGGCATCAAGGTGGCGGGAAGCAGCCTGCAGGAGATCGACCGCGTCACGGGCGCGATCGAAGCGGCCGTGCGCAAGGTGCCTGGCGTCTCGTCGGCCCTGGCCGAGCGCTTGAATGGCGGGCGCTACATCGACGTGCAGATCGACCGCGCGGCCGCGGCCCGCTTCGGCATGAACGTGGCCGACGTGCAAAGCGTGATTTCCGCCGCGGTCGGCGGCGAGAATATCGGCGAAACGGTGGAGGGCTTGCAGCGCTTCCCGATCAATGTGCGCTATCCGCGCGAGGTGCGCGATTCACTGGAGAAGCTGCGCGAGCTGCCAGTGCTCACCGGAGCGGGTGCCCAGATCCGGCTGGGCGACGTGGCTGCCATCCGTATCAACGATGGGCCGCCCATGCTCAAGAGCGAGAATGCCCGGCTGTCCGGTTGGGTATATGTCGATGTGCGTGGGCGTGACCTGAGGTCGGCGGTACAGGAAATGCAGCAGGTAGTCGCAAGGGAGGTTCGGTTGCCGGCAGGGTATTCAATCTCCTGGTCCGGCCAGTTCGAATATCTGGAACGCGCCGCTGCCAAGCTGAAGGTCGTGGTGCCGGCGACGCTGGCCATCATCTTCGTGCTGTTGTATCTCACCTTCGGTCGCTTCGACGAGGCCGCGCTGATCATGGCGACCCTGCCGTTCGCGCTGGCCGGCGGCGCCTGGCTGTTATGGCTGCTCGGGCATAACCTGTCGGTGGCGGGCGGGGTGGGCTTTATCGCGCTTGCGGGGGTCTCGGCCGAGTTCGGCGTGATCATGCTTCTGTACCTGAAGCACGCCTGGGAAGCGCGGCTGGCGGAAGGGAAAGGGAGCGAGGCCGACCTGCTCGAGGCGATCCGCGAAGGTGCCGTGCTGCGCGTGCGGCCGAAGGCAATGACAGTTGCGGTAATCGTCGCTGGCCTGGTGCCGGCAATGATCGGGGCCGGGACGGGTTCGGAGATCATGCAGCGGATCGCCGCGCCGATGGTCGGCGGGATGATCACGGCGCCGCTGCTTTCGATGTTCGTAGTGCCGGCAGTCTACCTATTATTGCGTCGGCGTGATCTTGGAGAATAAACGCCATTAAAGCACTGTTCGGAACCGGTGCTCTGGCCAGCTGCACTTGCACGGGCACGGGCAGCCAGCACGGCCCGCAGCTCGCTTATCAAATGGCAGCCTTGCCGCGCGCAATTTTCCGCAATACATGCAGATCGCTGCCAAACATGCAGAGGGCTTCACAGTGCTGGTCGAGCAGGCCGAAGGGAATATACATCATCGGCACATCGCCGGCTTCCTGCTTGAAAGACGGCCGGCTGAGCTGAGCAAGCACCTCCTGTTCGCGACTGTCCGGCGCAACGATGTAGTAGTGGCAGGCCTGTCCCGTCAGCGACTGCGCCAGATCCTTCATTCTCAGGATGCCCGAGTAGATCGATGTGCTCTTTTCGATTTCGAAGGCGCAAACGATGTGCTCACCGTCCTCACTCAGCCACAACACGTCGATCAGACCGATCGTATTCATGACGTCATCCTGGGCGCCGATGTCCGGCAGCTTGTCGGTAGTCGCCAGCGCGAATGCCTCGCCCGCAAAAGAACGGTGGCGGTCGTTGCGGGCGACATGGACGCGATACTTCAGGGCACGGCCGAGGCGAATCAGCAGATGCTGTATTCGGGTATGTTCGGTGGCGCCAGCCTGGTCGGCGAGGACCTGTTCGTGCCGGCGCTTGTTGGCCTTCACAGCTTTTTCCTGCAGTGCAGCCAGGGTAGCGTCGGCATTGCCGGTTGTGGTGATTCGTCCCGAACCAATCTCGAACAAGAGCCCGGCGAATGCACCCAGGTCCTTCGACAGCAAGGAACGGTGCTGATTATTGGCCTGGACGATCGCTTCCCGCATGGCCAGGTAGCTGTGCCAGCAGCCCAGCTTGAGCTTGGTGCCAAACAGCGCGTTGAAGCCGTTGATGATCGCCGTGTTGAAGGGCGGGACCAGGGTAGGGTGGAGAAAGTAGAGGATCGTGGCCGCGGCCGGGCCGAGGCCCTTGATGCCCGCCTCGGCGAGCCGGCTCATCTCGGCAAGCAGCTGTTCCTCACGCGTCGCATTCAGGCAGGCCGACAGGAAGCTGCCGAACTTGCGCTGGTTCGCTTCGCTCTCGTAGATGTCGGGAATGCGCAGCTTGGGCTTCCAGTAGAACGGATGGGCTGCACCTTCGAACATCTGCTTCTGCTCGGTGATTGCGTACAGCACGTCTTCAAGTGGCGAGCCCCGGAAATCGTTTCCGAACGTCCCGTTGGCGATCGCCTTCACGGTATCGCCCACGCCGCGCCGGATGGACCGAAATGCCTTCATGCGGTCGTCGCTACCGATGAACCAGGTGTTATAGACTGACTCGGTGTCCTGCTTGTATTGAGAAATCAGGTCGGACAAGCTGCCAGTGGCAACCGCCGGTAAAGAAGAGTTCATACTCGGCACATATCTTTATGGAAAGATCAGTGTAGCCGCCTCTTCTCCTGCCGGCAATTGCCTTTGTCGCGATTCAGTCGCAATGGATGAATTAATCGTAGTGCTTGTAGACTGTTGTACTGCCATCGTTACGCACCAGCAGAACGTCGTATGGCATGCGCGTCGGCCCCTCCATTCCTGGTGAACCCGGCGGCATTGCCGGGACAGCCAAACCTTTCGCCTTCGGCTTTGACGCCAATAGCCGCTTGATCTCGGCGGCAGGAACGTGCCCTTCGATCGCGTAACCGCCAATAACGGCGGTATGGCAGGAGCCGAGGCGATCCGGGATACCCATCTTTTCGCGCGTATCGGACGGGTTGGCCACATCGTGCGGATTGACGCGGAAACCATTTGCGCGCAGGTGCTTGACCCACGCTTCACAGCAGCCGCAGGTCGCGCTCTTGTAGACATCGACAGCCTGATTCGCTGCGCTAGCAAGCATCGGCAGCCCGATCAGGGCGGCGGCTGCGAAATTCTTGATTTTTCCGTTGAACATTTTGCTCTCCAAATTGCTGGACAGCCGACGCATGCGTTCGACTGCCCAGCGTCTCATCGATAATGCGTTACACCGTCGCCTACATCTGTTCGCCCGGCGGCGACGTCGATGCGAGCCATGCGGCCAACACGACGACAACCAGCAGTACCAGTGCTTCGATCCAGAGTACGCGCCTGAAGCGTGCCGGTAGAAGCTCTGCAACAGCGCTACCTGCCGATTCCCGTTCCAGCCACGGTGGCATCACGACAAAGCGGTTGAAGCCGCCGAGTAGTGCTGCGACGCCGACGAACACCAGCTTCGCAATCAGCGTGTTGCCATACGTGTTGCCGACCAGGTTCTCGAGTCCGCCCAGGCTTCGCCAGGATGCATACAGGCCTGTGACGAAGATCCCGGTGAGGGCGAAGGTTGCTGAACTGGACAAGGACGCGACATAGCCCGCGCGGGCTCGCCTGTCGGTCGCGGTCATGTTGTCGGTTACCCTCAACATGATCCCGCCAGCAAGCACCACTTCACCGACCCACAGGCTGATCAGGCCGAGGTGGATCCAGTCAGACAGCAGGCGCAGGCTGAAATCGCCGTCGCTCGCTGCGTGACTGACCATGCTGCGCGTGTACCAGAACACGGCGAGCGCCACCAAGGTGAGCAAGGCCGGCCCCCTACCGTGCTCCGCCCGAATGAACGCTGCGGCGGCCGCTACGGCGAGGCCGATCATCCCGATCGACCACGCGAGACCAAGGTGCGTCGAGGTCAGCATCGACCAGGTAGCGCCCGCTGCCTCAGTGACCGGGACTTCGGCCATCGCCGCCGACTCGAGCCACAGCACGACGATGTTGGCGACCAAGGCCAGCATGGCGCCTGCGATCGCAGCGCTGCGCACGGGCTGGTGGCGCCCCCCGGACCAGTCTGAGGCATCGCGGCCTAGCCACAAGCGCGAGACGCTCGCGCCCGCAAGCACCGCAACTGCCAGGTTCAGCAGGGCAGTCGCGAGATGCTGGACAGTTGCCAGATCTACCCCCATCACTTGACCTTGAACGTGACTTCACCCTTTGCCTTGTGGCCGTCATGGGTCATCGTCGACCATTGGATGTGGTACTCGCCGGCGGACAGCGCTGGCAGCGGGGCCATCATGACGGTGGGATCTGCCTTGTCGACGGTCGTCGCGGCCACAGGGATCTCGTTATTTTGAGGACCCGTCACCTTGATTTTGCTGAACGCAGGTTCGAGCGCCTCGTTGAACTTGAGGCGAACCTGTTTTGGGGCTGCATCGAGCGTGCTGCCGCTTTGAGGATCGGACGACTGAAGCTTAGCGTGGGCGAAAGCGGACGAGGTTGCGGCGCTTGCGAGGGCAAAGGCGGCCACGGTCATAAAGCGTTTGATGGACATGTTCACTCCTGATTTGTTTGTTGAGGTCGACGTGTGGTGTTGCGGCTGGCTTAGTTAGCCGCTTCCAGTTTGGTGACGGTGAACGCACCGTTGACGCGCTCGACGCGCAACCGGATCTTGTCGCCGGCTTTCACCTGGTCGAGCACGGCCGGGTCTTGCACCTTGAACGCCATGGTCATGCCTGGCATGTTGAGGTTGACCAGTGGACCGTGCTGGACCGTCAGCTTGCCAGTGTCCTTATCGACCTTCTTGACCTCGCCGTCGGTCAAGGCATTGGCATCATCCTGCGAAGCTGCAGGTGCCATGTCGTGCTGGGCGTGGTCGTGCATCTGCATCTGTGCGGATGCAGCCGCAGATGCAAAGGCAAGACCAGCGGACACGACGAGAGTGCTGAACAGAGAAGAAAAACGAGTCATTTGTGGCTCCAAAATATCTAACAACAACTTACTTTGGACGCGCGACGGCGAATGATGGCCTATCGCGATCCGATCGATTTACGAATAAAAGTGGATGTAGTGTGCTGAAGCAGCCGGCCAAGTCGTGGCCGACCTTGTCCGTGTCACGACACGACAAATTCTTCAGCGCAAATGCTCAGGCGCGAGGAGGGCGTTCTGGAAGAGCGAGGTAGACCGAAAGCAAGAAATGCTGGTCGAAGGGAACAGTGATGGAGGGTACAGCCGCTACCGGTAGCACGGTAGAAAATGATGGCGCCATCGACACGCAGGAACCGCACGTCGCACAGGAAGCGCACTTGCTCGAATGGTGGTGAGACGAAGGGGCATGATCGGAATGCATGTCCGGCGCCGCCTGCCCATCGTCAACATGGGCACTCGACACGCCGGTATCGTCGGCCATCGCTTCGTGGTCGTGATCGTGCTGTGTCGCCGGTAGTGGCGCGCACAGGGACATCGTTGCGGCAGCGAAGCCTTGGAGCGGCACCGACAGCAACGTCATCCAGACGATCAGGACTTTGAGGATGGTCTTCACGCGACGATTCTAGCACAGCTGAAAGAATGGGAAATCCCGCGTCTGTAACATTTTCTCTGCCAGTTTTGAATCGAAGCCAGTGAGTCGTAATTATTGCAACGCAGTATCGTGCGGGCATGCCATTTTTGCATGTGCTAGATTGTTTATATGCGCCCGTTTATCCGAATCTTCCTGTTATGCATTTTGATCGTGTCGCTACCCGTGCAGGGTAGCGCCGCTGTGATCAAATTGCCGTGCACGATGTCGCATTCCTCGGCTGAAGTTCAGGGTGCGCAGGCCATGGATGACTGCGATGAGCCTGACATGAAGATGTCCCCGGCACAGCAGACTGCAAGCAGCGGTGATACTCATCAAGATGTGCCATGTCACCAGGGATCGCACGATAAACATTCGTCCTGCCGTTCGTGTAGCGCCTGCTCGATAGGGTCGTCAGCGCCTCCGCCATTTACCATTGTCTTGCCCAAGGCAGACCACTTCGTAGCTGACCTTGCCTCTCCAATTTCTTCCTTCACCGGTTGGATCCCTTCCCGCATTGAACGCCCTCCGCGCGCGTAATTCTTCGGCTGCCTGATCCTGCGCGTCCGCATGACACCCCTATGCGGAGCAACAGGACTGTTCCCGGCCGGCTGACTTTCTCCTCTATTCGTTTGACATTAACGCAAGACGCGAAGCGCTTTCGCCGCACTCGTGCTCGGACTCGACCGTACTTGCTGGTGATTGACCAGCAAGATTGGCCATGCCGGCACAGGCTAGGAGGCGTCTTGCAGCACGACTACCGAGAATCGCATGGACGAACACTGCAAGCATGCGCACCCGCATGGACACGGACATATGGCGCCCGCTTTGACGGGATCGTCTTCCGGTCACGAACATCGCCATACAACCGAACTGCAAGACACTGCGGAGATGCCAGCCGGGACCATCTTTACCTGTCCCATGCATCCGCAGATCCGGCAGCCAAACCCGGGAAACTGCCCAATCTGCGGCATGGCCCTGGAACCGCTGATGCCGTCGCTGGAAGAGACAGGGAATCCTGAACTGGAGTCGTTTACGCGCCGGTTCTGGTGGACGTTGCCGCTCACGCTAGCCGTAGCCGTGCTGGCGATGGCAGGCGACCGTATCTGGCACGGCGGGCTGCCGCACCAGAGCTATGTCGAGCTGGTCCTGGCGTCACCCGTCGTGCTCTGGGGCGCGTGGCCATTCTTCCGGCTGGGCGCGGCTTCGGTAAGGCATCGAAGCCCCAACATGTGGACCCTGATTAGTCTTGGCGTCCTGGTCGCGTTCGGGTACAGCGTATTCGCCACGCTGGCGCCGCATCTGATTCCCCGGGAATTCGTCTCCCATGGCCGGACCGGCGTTTATTTCGAGGCTGCAGCCGTCATCGTCTCGCTCACTCTGCTCGGGCAGATCCTCGAGCTGCGCGCACGATCGCAGACGTCCGAGGCGATTAAGTCACTGCTCGGCATGGCGCCCAAGACCGCGCGGCGAATCATGGCCGATGGCACCGAGGAGGATGTACCAGTCAGCCATATTCACGTGGGCGACCAGTTGCGCGTCCGCCCGGGTGAAAAGGTTCCGGTCGATGGCGTGGTCACCGAAGGAAGCAGCGCCATCGACGAGTCGATGCTCACCGGCGAGCCGATCCCGGTAAGCAAGACAGTGGGCGACAAGGTCATCGCCGCGACGCTGAACACGAGTGGCAGTCTGGTCATCCGCTCGGAGCGCGTAGGCGCGCAGACGGTCCTGGCCCAGATCGTGCAACTGGTATCCCAGGCCCAGCGTTCGCGAGCGCCGTTGCAGCGGCTTGCCGACCGTGTCGCCGGCTACTTCGTGATCGCGGTGGTCGGGGTGGCACTGTTGGCCTTTGTGGCATGGGGCTTATGGGGACCGCAGTCTGGATGGACCTACGGCTTCGTCAATGCCGTATCCGTATTGATCATCGCCTGTCCATGCGCGCTCGGACTGGCAACGCCGATGTCCATCATGGCCGCGACCGGCCGCGCCGCTACCCAAGGCATTCTGTTTCGCGACGCTGCCGCCGTCGAGGCTCTACGCAAGGTCAACACGCTGGTGGTCGACAAGACGGGGACGCTCACGGAGGGCAAGCCCGCTTTCGATACGGTGGTAGCGGCTGCCGGGCATAGCGAGGAATCGGTTCTGCGGATCGCTGCGAGCCTGGACCAGGGAAGCGAACATCCGCTCGCGCACGCGATCGTGGCTGAAGCTCGCCGCAGGAACCTGGTGCTCTCCAAGCCGGACGCGTTCGAATCGGCAAGCGGCATTGGCGTGCATGGGCAAGTCGATGGACACCGTGTGGCTCTAGGTAACACGGCACTCGTGCAGGCCGATGGCGCGGACCCGGCCTCGTTCCGGGAGCAGGCGGACGCCTTGCGCACCCGCGGCGCCACGGTAATGTACCTGGCGCTCGATGGGCGCATTGCTGGGCTGATCGCTGTATCCGATCCCGTTAAGGCATCGACGCCCGAAGCGCTTGCCTCGCTGACTGCCTCCGGCTTGGACATCGTCATGGCGACAGGGGATGGCGCCGCCACCGCCGCGGCAGTGGCCACCAGGCTTGGCATCAAGGAGTACCACGGCGAGGTGCGGCCGCAGGACAAGCTGCAACTGGTCGAGCGCTTGCAGCAGCAGGGCCGCGTCGTTGCCATGGTCGGAGACGGCATCAACGACGCGCCCGCGCTGGCGAAATCCGACGTCGGCATCGCCATGGGCACGGGAACCGACGTCGCCATCAACAGTGCCCACGTCACCCTGGTCAAGGGCGATCTGCGGGCGATCGCGCGGGCCCGCGAGTTGTCGATCGCAACGGTCAGGAACATGCGCCAGAACCTGGCCTTCGCCTTTCTCTACAACGCGATGGGTATACCGCTGGCTGCAGGCCTGCTGTATCCGTTCACCGGGCAGTTTCTTTCACCTATGGTTGCCGCGCTCGCGATGAGTCTGAGCTCGGTTTCCGTTATCACCAACGCGTTGCGCCTGCGCGGCCGGGCTTCCGTCCGCGGCGCGTCACCGCATCCATCACTTCATTGAGGGGGAGCTTCATGCAGCAACATCATTTCAGGGGGGATACCGTCGACCGGTGGCGGCGACGAATCCTGCAAGGCGCAGGAGCGGCGGCCGCCCTGGCTGGCTTCGCTCCTGGCCGATTGCTCGCCGCGGATCAGGAGGCGCGACGGGTCTTGCGCGGCACCGAATTCGACCTGGAGATCGCGCCGACACCGGTTAACTTTACCGGCGCGGCCCAGGTAGCCACTGCCGTGAATGGCCAGGTGCCGGCGCCCATCTTGCATTGGCGCGAGGGTGACACGGTGACGCTGCGCGTAACGAACCGCTTGCCGGTGACGAGTTCGATCCACTGGCATGGCATTCTCGTGCCAGCAGACATGGACGGCGTACCAGGAATCAGCTTTACGGGTATCCCGCCGGGGCAGACCTTCGTCTACCGCTTCGAGGTAAAGCAAAGCGGAACCTACTGGTACCACAGCCATTCGGAATTCCAGGAGCAGAGCGGCCTGTACGGTCCAATCGTGATCGAGCCGAAGAACGGCGAACGGGTCAAGGCCGACCGCGAACACGTCATTATGCTGTCGGACTGGGTCGATGGGGATCCGGCCAGGGTCTTCCGCAAGCTCAAGAAAATGAGCGACTTCTTTAACACCAATCAGCCGACCGTTGGCCAGTTCCTGAGCGACGTCCGGCAGAACGGTATAGCGGCTGCCCTCGACAAGCGCAAGATGTGGAACCAGATGCGCATGATGCCGACCGACTTCAGCGACGTCACCGCCAGCCGCAACGTGGGGGTGCGCCTCGCCTATTTGATCAATGGTGCTCCTGCCGACAAGAACTGGACCGCACTGTTCCGACCGGGCGAGAAGGTCAGGCTGCGCTTCATCAACGGCGCGGCGACCACCATTTTCGACGTTCGCATCCCCGGCCTGAAAATGACGGTGATCGCAGCGGATGGGCAGGACGTCGAGCCGGTGGCGGTGGACGAATTCCGGATTTCCGTCGCTGAAACCTATGACGTGCTGGTCGAGCCGACCGCCGATCAGGCCTACACTATTTTCGCCCAGTCGATCGGGCGATCCGGCTTCGTGCGCGCGACGCTGGCGCCGCGCCAGGGCATGTCTGCACCGGTGCCGGAAATGGATGCGCCGCAATGGCTGGCCATGCAGGACATGATGGGAGCGATGGCCATGCCAGGCATGGGCGGGATGTCGGGTCAGGGCCAGATGCCCGGCATGGACCACATGCAGGGCATGGGACAGATGTCCGAAATGGACCATGGCACCGCCTCTCCGGCGCAGGAACAAGGAGGCAAAACGCACGGCATGCACTCGATGGAGGGGATGCATGATATGCAGGGCATGTCCCACGGCGCAATGGCCGGAAGCCCGGAAAAGTCGCAAATGCCGATGCAGCACCCGATGCAGCACGGCAGCCAGGGCGACTCGCATTCCATGTCAATGGGGGCCGGTACGCCACCGAAAGTCACACATGCTCGCACCGAATATGGGCCTGGCGTCGACATGCACGTCGATATGCCTCGCACCAACCTCGACGACCCCGGGGTCAACCTGCGCAACAACGGCCGCCGTGTCCTCACTTATGCCGACCTGCGCACCATTGGCGGGCCAGTCGACGACCGCGAGCCTACCCGGGAAATCGAACTGCACCTGACTGGCAACATGGAACGCTTCATGTGGTCCTTCGACGGCCAGAAGTTCTCGGAGTCCAAGCCCGTCCACTTCAGGCACGGCGAGCGGCTGCGCATCGTGCTGGTGAACGACACGATGATGAACCACCCGATCCACCTGCACGGCATGTGGAGCGAACTCGAGTCGCCAAGCGGCGAGTTCCTGGTCCGTAAGCACACGATCAACGTGCAGCCAGCCCAACGCATCACTTATCGCGTGACGGCCGATGCTCCCGGCCACTGGGCGTATCACTGCCACCTGCTGTATCACATGGAAGCGGGGATGTTCAGGGAGGTCGTCGTCTCATGAGAGCCGCTATGAAGAAAAACGATGTAGTTGTCGCGTTCCTTGCCCTTGGGTTGGCGACGGCAGGGACAGTATCCGCCCAGACGGCAGATCCGCAAAAGGCAGGTCAAACAAATCAGACATCCGGTGCTGACGGTTCTACGTCGATGGAAGGAATGGACCACTCCCAGATGGACCATTCCCAGATGAACCATTCGACAAAGGACGAGCCTGCGAAATCGACGACGAGCCAACCCGCAAAATCCAAATCGATGGAGGGCATGGACCATTCCCAGATGGATCACTCTCAAATGGATCACTCTCAAATGGATCACTCGCAGATGGGCCATTCTCGAGAGGATCAGTCGAAGACCGAGCAGTCGGGAATGGATCACTCGCAAATGAATCACGCGAGTGGCAGCCAGAAAGAGACCAACCAGCCTTCGCCCCAACAAGGCAAGCCGGCCATGAGCCATTCGATGGGCGGCATGAGCCACGACATGCAAATGGGTCCCATGCAGGGCGGAAGCCCACCTCCCGACGCGCGCGATCCGGACGCCTATGCCGAAGGCACCAGCTTCGCGCATCTCCCAGGTAACGAAATGAACGACGATATGCCCTTCGGCCGGGTACTGCTCGACAAGTTCGAATACGCGAAGGGCGACGGCGAACATGGCCAGAACATCGACGCGGAAGCCTGGTATGGGAACGACTACAACAAAGCCTGGTTCAAGGCCGAAGGCGAGCGGCGCGGCGGGCGCCTGGAGACCTTGCGCACCGAAGCGTTATGGGATCGCACGTTTGCCACCTTCTGGAGTACCCAGCTCGGCGTTCGCCACGATACCGGCGGCGGCAATTCGCGCAACTGGCTGGCTTTCGGCGTACGGGGCCTGGCGCCCTACTGGTTCGACACGGAAGCGACCGCCTACTGGTCCGGAGGCACGCTCGGCGCGCGCTTCAACGTGCGTTACGAACTCCTGTTCACACAACAGCTGATCCTCGAGCCCGAAGTCGAGGCCAACCTGTACAGCAAATCCGACGCTGCACGGGGTTTGGGCAGTGGACTGTCCGATCTCGAGCTCGGCCTGCGCCTGCGCTATGAAATCCGGCGCCAGTTCGCGCCGTATATTGGCGTGACTTGGAACCGTAATTTCGGCGACACCGCTGACTATGCCCGCGCTAGGGGAGAGCGAAATAAAAGTACGCAGATCGTAGCTGGCGTGCGCATCTGGTTCTGATCACAAAGAATGGCGGCAATGATCGCCTATCGCTGTAGAGAGGACGTTCTGAAGAGGTATTCCCAACCGTTAAAGGAGAACATGATGGAGCAACAGTATCAATCTTGTATCGACGCGTGTAATGCGTGTGCCGACGCCTGTGACATGTGTTCGAGCGCCTGCTTGCAGGAAGACGACGTGAAGATGATGGCCCGCTGCATCGCACTCGACATGGACTGCGCACAGATCTGCCGCCTGACTGCCGCCTTGCTGGCTCGAGGCAGTGAATTTGCGACTGCCCTATGCGAAGTGTGTGCCAAGGTCTGCGAGGCTTGCGGCGAAGAGTGTGGCAAGCACCAGATGCAGCATTGCCAGGACTGCGCTGCCGCATGCCGGCGTTGTGCCGAGGAGTGCCGTCGCATGGGAGTGAGCACGTCCACTTGAAAGCGCTGGCCGTAAAGCTCTTGAGTTTGCGTTCAACACAACAACGCCATTCCCACAGGAAGCGGGACGGCGATACGAAAGGAACCGCAACATGGAAACCAGACTGTCTTTCTCGCGGAAGCTACTTGCCGCATGCACCATCGCAATGACGGCCACCGCCGCACATGCAGGTATCACGGTCTATACGAACCAGGCCGCCTATCTTCAGGCGGTGTCGGGTACCGCTACCGACACCTTCGACGACCTGACGATGACGGAAACGGCCGGCCCTTTGCTTCGCTCCTTAGGTGGCTACGGCTATCAGGTCAGTGCTGGGCCGAGCGACGGCGGCTTTTATCCATCGGGAAGCGGCTCCGACATCTGGTTGAGCAGCACGATATCGAGCGATGTCATCACATTCAGCGGTTTTTCGTCATCGGTTTTTGGCTTCGGCGGAAGTTTCTTCGGAACCGATTCATTCGGTGCCTTCATGCCGGATCGTACTGTCGTCTTGAGCGCAGTATCGGGAGCAGACATCGAGACATTTACGCTGTCGAATGCTTCGCAGGATTCGTTTGTCGCCTTCGTATCGGACCATCCGCTAACGTCGGTTTCTTTTTGGAATATGGAAAACGATGGCACCGTGTACTGGGCTGCGGCTAACAATGTCGTGCTTGCAGTGCCCGAGCCAACAACGTTGTCCATGCTATTGGGGGGCCTCGGACTCACTGCACTGACTCGGCGGCGCCGCGGCACATCCCGGCTGACAAAGCCTGTGGCTTGAAGTTCGTAACATCATCAACAGGAGAGAGAAATGAACCGTACACACTTGAACCTCACTCGGCTGGCTGGGCAGGAGTCATCGGCCCGCTCCTTGGTTAGGCGCGCAGTCGCCGGCATTGCGCTGGCGGCGCTTGCTGGCTCGGCAGCCGCAGATGGCCCTGGTCGCGGCTCAACCGCGACGTTCGAAAAGAATTATCTCGTCTTTATCATCGACCACCATTACTCGGCGTTGCGCATGTCGGAACTGGCTGCCGGGACTGACACGCAACGTAACGCAGCCGTTAGCAACCCGACCGAGGGAACAGCACCGATGCCGGGGTTTGGCGCGACTGTCGCCAAAGCGAGCGACGATCAGATTCGTTCAATGGCCCGCCAAGCCAACCGTACGCAGCGCGAGGAAATCATGAGGGCACAGCGCTTCCTGCGCGACTGGTATGGCACCCAGCATGAGCCTCAGATGACTGCTGAAGGCAGGAATATGTTGACCATGCTCGACAGCACGCCAGCAGGCACGCAGTTCAATCAGACCTTCCTGCGCATGTTCAGTAATCACCACCTCAGCGCGTTGGCACCGAGCCTGCATTGTGAGGTCAAGAGCGATATCGCCCACACCGGCTTGCAGCGCTATTGCGAAGACATCGTCGTGACCCAGAAAAACAGCATCAACGATATGCGGGAGATGCTGTGTAAAAACTATTCCGATTGCGGCTTCGTGCCAGCAACCGGGGATAAACGTAAGGACCAGGATTTCTGAAAACGGTCCAAGCAGTCGAGTGGCGCCCGATCCGGTAACTTTAGTGCGGACGCCGCTTTCAACCACCGTGCGGAACGGCCGCTGACAGGGATGAGTCCTGTCGTAAGTCGATCCAAATGGTATATCCAGCCCACAGGAGAAAACATGAAAACGAATGCATTACTCCCCAAGAACTTACTTATCCGCTCTATAACCCAAGCAGCACTCGTCACCGCTACCGCCCTGATCAGTACAGGTTCGGCATTTGCTCAGACAGGCGCTGGCATGCAGCACGACAATATGAAATCGATGGGCTCTGACGGCTCGATGAAGATGCACATGGTGATGCAGGACAGTCAGAAAAAGATGGGTGACATGCAGATGTCCGGCGATACCGACCGCGACTTTGCGACGATGATGCGTGCTCACCATCAAGCCGGCATCGACATGGCCAAGGCTGAGGTCGAATCCGGTAAAGATCCTGAAATGCTGAAGGAAGCAAAGAAGATTATTGGATCACAGCAACAGGATATCCAGAAACTCGATGCCTGGCTGAAAAAGCACCCCGCGAAATAGCCGAAGGAAATTTGACACCGTGGAATCTGCTGAGCTGAACACCACGGTGTCAATGATCAAAATCGCAATCAATCACTGCGATGTCCGACAGGCCAGCGACCTGCGCGGGCACGCTAGCGGAACATCAATTGTGATATAGCGGCGACTCGCTGACATAGACGGTGACATTGTCAAATCCGGGCAAGACGCGCGAAAGGGGGAAGGATCTCGTGTCGAGTGTATCGAACGTCCAGGTCACGCTCTTTCCTCCGCCGTTGATCGTGATGGTTTCCAGTTGAACCACGTTGAGGTACCGAGTGTTCTGGTCGACCGTAACAGTGCGGTCGGCTTTGTGGGCGACCGGGTAGCCGAACGGCGCTTCATGGCCTACCGGTGCGGGCGTAGACGCGGTACGTGTAGCGGGAGCCGTGACTTGCTGGGCGCGTACGAGCGCGAACGGCGTCCCGGTAGCGATGAACAATGCAGCAAGCACGATTCGAGTTAAGAACTTGGTCATTTATTTTTCGATTCCATATTAAGTTTTTACAAGCGTAGTTCATCAACTACAGCTCATGCGTCTGTGGTGGCTATGTGATGTAATTGCAGAACCTATCCGACGCATATGCATGCGGCCATCAGTGTTCGCCGTGACCTGCCGGTTTGCGGACCTGCAGCTCCACGTCAGGCTTGTTTGCCGCCGGCATCAGGCTGCGTCCTGCGTCGTTGTTGCGAACAGGCTCGGGCAGCTGACCGGTCCATTCGTAGGCGACCGTTCCAGCCGGGTGCTTGTACCAGCCCGGATCGCTGTAGTCGCCACGCTTCTGGTCCTTGCGCACCTTCAGCACAGTGAACATGCCGCCCATCTCGACGCCGCCGAATGGACCATCACCCGTCATCATCGGCAGTGTATTTTCCGGGATCGGCATTTCCATGCCGCCCATCGAGCCGCCCTTGTCACCCATGACCATGTAGTCCGGCACGATCTTGTTGATCTTTTCGGCGATTCCACGGTGGTCGACGCCGATCAGCGTCGGGACATCGTGCCCCATCGCATTCATCGTGTGGTGTGACTTATGGCAATGGAAAGCCCAGTCGCCAGGATCGGTAGCGATGAATTCGATTGCCCGCATCTGGCCCACCGCGACGTCGGTCGTGACCTCCGGCCAGCGCGATCCTGGGGGTGTCCAGCCCCCGTCCGTGCCCGTGACTTCGAATTCATGGCCGTGGAGGTGGATCGGGTGGTTCGTCATTGTCAGGTTGCCTACCCGGATACGCACGCGGTCGCCCTGGCGAACCGGCATCGAGTCAATGCCCGGAAAGACCCGGCTGTTGAACGTCCAGAGATTGAAGTCCAGCATGGTATTCACCTTTGGTGTATAGCTGCCGGGCTCGATGTCGTAGGCACTGAGCAGGAAAACGAAGTCACGGTCGACGGCGAACCGCGTGATGTCCTTTGGGTGGGTGACCCAGAAGCCCATCATGCCCATGGCCATCTGGGTCATCTCGTCGGCGTGCGGGTGGTACATGAACGTGCCTGGACGTTTTGCCACGAACTCGTAGACAAAGGTCTTACCCGGGGGGATACCTGGCTGGGTCAGACCGGTCACACCGTCCATGCCGTTCGGCAGGCGTTGCCCATGCCAATGCACGCTGGTGTGCTCGGGCAGCTTGTTGGTCACGAAGATGCGTACGCGATCACCCTCGACGACTTCGATCGTCGGGCCCGGAGACTGGCCGTTGTAGCCCCACAAGTTGACCTTCATGCCCGGAGCGAACTCGCGCACGACCGGTTCCGCCACCAGGTGGAACTCTTTCACCCCATTGTTCATCCGCCAGGGCAGGGACCAGCCGTTCAGTGTCACGACCGGATTGAATGGGCGGCCGGTGGCGGGCAACGGCGGCACATGGGTCTTCGCATTGTCCATTACCATTGCCTCGGGCAGCGAAGCTGCGCCCACACGGCTAACTGCGGCGGTGCTCACCGCGACGGCGCCGGCACCTTTGAAAAAATCTCGACGGGAAATCATTGTGCTGTCCTTGATTCGGTACTGTCGCCTGCATTCATGGCGGACTGAAGATTGGTGTCGGCGATCCAGAAATCGCGCTGTGCTGCAATGGAGGCGTTCACGGCGGCAAGCTGCTCGCGTGATTCGGCGAGCAGCTCGAAGGTACTGGCAAGCATGCCGTTGTACCGGAGCAGCACCTCATCGGCGATCTGCTTTCGCAAGGGGACGACCTCGTCGCGGTAATGGCGAGCGATGTCATAGGTGGTGCGGTAGCTGACATAGGCCTGGCGCACCTCAGATCGCGCCTTTACTGCGACATCCCCCGTCCGGTGGACCGCCTGCATGTAAGACGCCTGCGCACGCGCAACGCGCGCGCCGCCCCAGTCGAACAGCGGCAGCTCCAGTGAAACTTCATAACCATTCTCGCGCGGTGCGCCGGTCGTGCTCTTGTTGGCATACCCGGCATCGAATACGTTGATGAAGCCGGTCGCACGGGTCAACCCGAGTGCCTTAGCCGTTGCCTGTGCATCTTGGCGCGCGATAAGGACATCGAGACGCCGCGACAGCGCATCCGCTTCGGCATTAGCCGGCTGGCGTGGCTGGCGAGGCAAGTCAGGCAGCTGGTCTGGCAAGGTGAACCCGAGGGAAGGACCCCACAGGCCCAGCAGGCGGACCAGCTCCTCGCGCGCGGTCGCAGCCTGCAGGTGTGCCTGAGCCTGCTGGGTCAACGCGTCCTGGTAAAAGGCTCGCTCACGCGCAGCGTCCAGCGTGCTCCAGTTGCCTGTGGCCCGCATGCGCGCAGCAAGCTCGGCCGCCGCCTCGGCCGATCCTCGCACCTTGTCTGCGAACGTCGATGCCTGCGCTGCCGCCACTGCCGAGTAATACGCCTTGCGTGTGTCGGTGGCCAACGACACGGCCTGCATTGCCGCCCGTAGCTTGGCCTGCTCGAAGCGTTGGCGTTCGATCCGGCTACGGGCAGGCAAAGTGACGAGTGCAGCCAGGTTGAAGGACAGGCCACGATCGATTTCAGTCTCGCCGCCGCCACTCACCCGGCCGAAACTGAAGCCAGGGTTGGGCAGTCGGCGGGCCCGGACGAAGTCCGCTTCGCTGATCGCGAGCTCGGCCAGAGTCGCCTGTAGACCCTGGTTGTTGAGCAGGGCGATGCTTACTGCGGCGTCGGGGGAGAGCGGCTTGGAGAGCAGAGCGGTTATTTCGGCACGCGCGTCCTGGTTCCGTTTCAGCGGCGCCGGCTGGGCGATGCGTTCTTGCGTCATCCGAGCGACATCATTGAGTCCGCCATCCTGGGAAAAACTCGCGCAGCCTGCGAGCAGCGTGGCGCTGACCACAACAGCCAATCTGCGCAGGCTTGGTCGTACAGCTGAGTTCATTGGTGCACTCCTTCGTGTTTGTGCTTGTCGTTCGCCGGCGCCGTCGTGGTGGCTTTCTGAGGTGCGGCAGCTGTGGACTGCTCGCCCGACATGGGAGATGTTTCCTCGTCGAGGAGCGTGCGGTTTGCACGAACCCAGCCTTTTTCGGGCGACTGCGGTGTCTCCTTCGACCCGACGCTATCGGTGAAGACAGATTGGTAATGCAAAGGCGCAATAGGTGCATTCGCGTCCGCTGCGGCCGGCATCGCCTGCTGCGCTTGTGCGGAAGCGAGCAGCGGCACGCCAGCTGCGAGGAGCAGAAGGTGTGAAAATTTCATGGTTTGTTTCGTATTGATTGAAGGACCGCATGGCCGGCCCCAGGATGCGCGCAGTTAGCGCGCCCAAAGAATCAAACGAACAGTCGCCGCGGTGGGCGCTCGAGGGCAGCAGGGACGACGGACGTCATTGGGGTGTCCGCAACAGCGCGGAGCGAGGAAGCGAGCAGCGGTAGATGGTGGGTCGGCAGCAGTGCCGGAGGTGCAGAGGCGCCAACGCAGCAACTTGCACAAGCTGTGCACTTGGCGTGTGACGACGTCACATTCTTCGAGCCAACCTCACTGCAGTGGTCTTGATCATCGTTGTCGACGGCCTGATGCTGCTGATGGTCCGCCATGATTGTCGTTTCAGGAACGGCCTTTTCCGGTTGCCCGAAGGCCATCGCAGCGCCGCCCTGGAAGGACAACACCGTGATCGAAAGCCACAGGAGAAATCGGAAAAATACGCGCATGATCCGAACATGGTACCTCAAATCAAGAGAATGCATCAAGGCACTGCTTCGCATGCAATTTGGACAAGATGAGGCTTATAACGACATCGCGGAGCCCAATCGGACTTGGCGCTGGTCAGTATGCCAGCAACGCTCGGGTTATATCGTTATTCGGCCTTGTTCCCAATGAGGGTTAGCATGCCGAACATTACTATTCTTCGGAAGACAAATCTGCAAGAAGACTCCTGGCACTCGATGTTGATCTCGTTGCTGAGGGGACTGGCAGCGCTAGTAGTTGCCGCAGCCCATCTGCGTGCGCAGATGTATCCGGGCTTCGGCGAGGTGCAAAAACCGCCTTTGCTGTTTCAGGGATTGGCTTTTGGTGCCGGATTTGCCTATCTGGCTGTGATCGTCTTTTTCGTGCTGAGTGGTTGGCTCGTCGGCGGAAGCTTTCTCAACAAACTGGACGCCGATCGAGCGTTCCAGAAATACACCATCGACCGGGTCTCACGACTGTGGGTTGTGCTTGTGCCGACTTTCCTGGTCGTGCTGCTTGCAGGGGCGGCAGTGGGCGTGCTCGACGCAGCGCGTGTGTCGTTTTCGACGAGCGAGCCGTACTCGGCGAGTGCCTTCTTCGGCAACATGGTTGGCTTGCAAACGATCATAGTCCCTCCGTTCGGAGGCGACTTTCCATTGTGGAGCCTGGCCAATGAGACGTGGTACTACGTGAATCGCCACGACAATTGTAGACACTCCTGAGCCATAATTCTGGGCACAAGGAGAAAGTATGAGTGGAAAGCGGTACACAGAGGAATTCAAGATCGCAGCGGTCAAGCAGGTGGCAGAGCGCGGCC
>Ga0308160_10000751_pt1 | contig 54695 bp, 53 predicted proteins | sample PhyFR1_FD_201036 | JGI IMG/M metagenome (GOLD analysis project Ga0308160, IMG submission 201036) | Phyllosphere microbial communities from UC Gill Tract Community Farm, Albany, California, United States - DLSLF.R1 | ecosystem: Host-associated > Plants > Phyllosphere > Unclassified | place: USA...
TTCGGAGAATCACATGTCTTTCCAACAAGGCCTGAGCGGCTTGAACGGCGCAGCCAAATCCCTGGACGTCATCGGTAACAACATCGCCAACGCCAGCACGGTCGGCTTCAAGGGCGCCCAGGCGCAATTCGCCGACGTCTACGCCAGCTCGCTGAACGGCGCCGGCGGCGTGACGGCCGGTATCGGTACCAAGGTCTCGCAGATCGCCCAGCAGTTCACGCAAGGCAATATCGAATCCTCGAACAACTCGCTCGACGTCGCCATCAACGGCCAGGGCTTCTTCCGTACCGTGTCCTCGGGCATGGTGCAGTACACCCGCAACGGCCAGTTCTCGCTCGACAAGGACGGCTTCATGACCAACGCGCAGGGCGCCAAGCTGACCGGCTACGGCACCGGCCCGAGCGGCGAAATCCTGGCGGGCGCACCGATTCCCCTGCAGATCAGCACCACCGACCTGAAGCCGGTCTCGACCAGCAAGGTCGGCATCGAGATGAACCTCGATTCGCGCGTGGCCGCCCCGACCGTGACCCCGTTCGACGCCACCGACCCGAACAGCTACAACAAGCAGTCGCCGGTCGACGTCTACGACACCCTGGGCAACCCGCACGTGCTGTCGACCTTCTATGTGAAGAACGGCTCCGGCACCTGGGACGTGTACGCCGCCAACGACGGCGTCGAAGTAACGAACCTGAAAGTGGCGCAAAGCTCGCAGACCGATGCGGCGACCGTTGCCGCACGCGCCGCCTGGGATGCGGCCACCAAGGCCATCCCGCCGGTCGCAGCGACGATCGCCACCGCACTGGCCAACTACGCCGCCGCGGCATCGGCCTCCGTCTCGGCTGCGGCCGGCGGCGCCGGCGCCGATGCCGCTACCCAGGCAGCCATCACGGCCGCCGGTACCGACGCGGCCAAGGTGGCGGGCAACACGCCGGACCTGGTCGACAAGGCGATCATGGCCTCGGTCAAGGTGCCCGCGGTTCCAGTCGGCACCCTGCGCTTCGACGAAAACGGCGCCCTGAACGCGGCAACCACCCTGAATGCCGGCAAGTTCAGCCTCGACCTGCCGATCTACCCGTCGACCGGTTCGGAAGCGACCCAGACGATGGAAATCGCCTTCACCGGCACCACGCAGTACGGCACCGCGACCAGCGACAAGAAGCTGGTGCAGGACGGCTACACGGCCGGCCACCTGCAGCGCTTCTCGATCGGCAAGGAGGGCATCATCCTCGGCCAGTACAGCAACGGCCAATCGAAGCCGCTAGGCCAGGTCGTGCTGGCGAACTTCGCCAACGCCAACGGCCTCGAGCCGCTCGGCAACAACGCCTGGGCCGAATCCGCCAATTCGGGCACGCCATTGGTCGGCACCCCGAACACCGGCAGCTTCGGCGTGATGCAGTCCTCGGCCGTCGAAACCTCGAACGTCGACCTGACGGCGGAACTGGTCAACATGATCACGGCGCAGCGCGTGTACCAGGCGAATGCGCAGACCATCAAGACGCAGGATTCGGTGTTGCAGACGCTGGTGAGCCTGCGTTAATCGATAACGTGACGCCGTCGGGCGGCATGCCGTGAACGCGGGCATGCCCGCCCTACGGTGCGCCACCGTCCGTTGCAAGTTCATGGGGCCGTGGCGTAACGTAGGGCGGGCATGCCCGCGGACGGAAATGCCGCACACCGAAACGCATGAAAACGGCACGAACAAGGAATAACAAATGGATCGCCTGATCTACACCGCCGGCTCCGGCGCCAAGCACATCCTCGAGCAGCAGGCCACGACCTCGAACAACATGGCCAACCTGAACACCACAGGTTTCCGTGCCCAGCTCGACACCTTCCGCGCCGTGCCGGTGCAAAGCGAAGGCTTGCCGACGCGTACCTTCGTCGTCAACAACACGGTCGGCGCCGATTTCTCGTCCGGCCCACTGCAGTTGACCGGCCGCGACCTCGACGTTGCGATCAAAGGCCCGGGCTGGATCGCCGTGCAGAATGCGGACGGCAGCGAAGCGTATACCCGCAACGGCGCCCTGCAGATGAGCCCGAACGGCGTGCTGACCACGACCTCCGGCCAGACCATCGCGGGCGAGGGCGGTCCGATCACGATTCCGCCCGATGTGACGGTAACGGTTGGCGGCGACGGCACGATTTCCACCGTCTCCAATGCCGAGCGTCCGGCCGCGCCCGTGATCCTGGGCCGCATCAAGCTGGTCAATCCGCCCGAAAAGGACCTGGTGCGCGGCGACGACGGCCTGTTCCGCCTGAAGGATGGCGCCAATGCCCAGCCCGACGCGGCTGTGCGCGTCGCCGGCGGCGCGCTGGAAGGCAGCAACGTGAATGCCGTCGATGCCATGGTGTCCATGATCGGCCTCGCGCGTTCCTTCGAGACGCAAATGAGCCTGATGAAGAACGCCGAGAATAACGCCGCGAAAGCCAGTCAGATCCTTGCTTTGAACTAAGTGTTTCTCCAGCATAATTCTCCTATAGATGGCGGCCTTCGGTTGCCGCCAATAGGAGAAACCCATGATTCGTTCGCTGTTTATCGCCAAGACCGGCCTCGAAGCGCAGCAAACCAACCTCGACGTCATCACCAACAACCTCGCCAACGTCAGCACCAACGGCTTCAAGCGTTCGCGTGCGGTGTTCGAGGACCTGCTGTACCAGACCGTGCGCCAGCCCGGCGCCCAATCCTCGCAGCAAACCAACCTGCCATCCGGCCTGCAGCTCGGTACCGGTGTGCGCGCCGTCTCGACCGAACGCATCTTCACCCAGGGTAATCCCCAGCAGACGGGCAACTCGAAGGACGTGATGGTCAATGGCGCGGGTTTCTTCCCTGTACTGCTGCCTGACGGCACCCAGGCCTATACCCGCGACGGCTCCTTCCAGACCGATGCCAACGGCACCCTGGTCACTTCCAGCGGCTATCCCGTGCAGCCGCCGATCACCGTGCCGGCCAACGCCGAATCGATCACGGTCGGCCGCGACGGCACCGTGTCCGTCAAGACCGCCGGCAGCACCGCCACCACCCAGATCGGCAACCTGCAATTGATGACCTTCGTGAATCCGGCCGGCCTGGAATCGAAGGGCGAGAACCTGTACCTGGAAACGACCGCCTCGGGCAACCCGAACGCGAACACCCCGGGCACCAACGGCGCCGGCGTCCTGATGCAGGGTTTCGTGGAAACCTCGAACGTCAACGTGGTCGAGGAAATGGTCAACATGATCCAGACCCAGCGCGCCTACGAGATCAACAGCAAGGCGATCACCACCTCCGACCAGATGCTGCAGAAACTGTCCCAGCTATGAAAACGCTTCTTTTCACACTCGTCCTGGCGGGTTTGTCCACCATCGTGGGCGGTTGCGCGGTTACTCCCAGCACCATCGTGCAGGAAACCCGCAGCGCGCGTCCGGCCCTGGCCGAAGTCGCGCCGCCCACCGATGGCGCCATCTACAACGCGGCCAAATACCGCCCGATGTTCGAAGACCGCCGCGCGCGCCAGATCGGCGATCTGCTGACGATCAACATCGTCGAAAAGACCTCGGCCAACAAGGCGGGAACGAGCTCGGGCAACAAGTCGGGCAGCGCCAGCTTCGGTTTGCCGGGTCCGCTGCAATCGAAACTGGGCGCCAACGTGGCCACCGAAGGCGGCATCAAGTTCGCCGACGGCGACAACCAGAGCGCCAGCAACGCCTTCACCGGCACGATCGGCGTGACCGTCACCGAGGTGCTCTCGAACGGCAACCTGATCGTCGCCGGCGAGAAGCAGGTCGCGATGAACAAGGGCATCGAGTTCATCCGCTTCTCGGGCATGGTCAGCCCCGACACGATCCAGAACGGCAACGTCGTCTCGTCGACGGTCGTGGCCGACGCCCGTGTCGAGTATCGCACCAACAGCCGTATCGACAAAGCCGAAGTCAATTCGATGATGTCGCGCTTTTTCCAGTCGCTGCTGCCATTCTGATTTAAAAGGATTACCGATCATGCGTTTCGCTTTCCCGCTGCTGACTCTCTGCGCCGCCCTCGTTGCCACCATGCCTGCCGCTCACGCCGAGCGCCTGAAGGACATGGCCAGCATCGCCGGCGTGCGCCAGAACCAGTTGTCGGGTTACGGCCTCGTGGTCGGCCTCGACGGTACCGGCGACCAGACCAGCCAGACCCCGTTCACGGTGCAGTCGATCATCGCCATGCTGCAGCAGAAGGGCGTCAATTTGCCGCCGACCGGCCAGCTGCAACTGAAGAACGTCGCCGCCGTGATGGTTACGACTTCGCTGCCGGCCTTTGCCCAGCCGGGCCAGACCATCGACATCACGGTCTCCTCGATCGGTAACGCGAAAAGCCTGCGCGGCGGTACCTTGCTGATGACCCCGCTGCACGGCGCCGACGGCCAGGTGTATGCCATGGCCCAGGGTAACGTGCTGGTCGGCGGCGCCGGTGCCTCCGCCGGCGGCGCGCAAACCACGGTGAATCACCTGTCGGTCGGCAAAATTTCGGCCGGCGCCACCGTCGAAAAGGCGGTCGCCTCGAACCTCGGCGAAAACAACCAGATCCGCCTGGAACTGAACCAGACCGACTTCGCCACCGCCAGCCGCGTCGTGCAAGCCCTGAACGACCAGTTCGGCGTCGGTACCGCCACCGCGCTGGACGGCCGCGTGATCCGTGTGCGCACCCCGGCCTCCTCGGACGCGCGCGTGAGCTTCATCGGCCTGATGGAAAACATCGACGTCAAGCCGGCGGCAGCGGCCGCCAAGGTGATCCTGAACGCCCGCACCGGCTCGGTCGTGATGAACCAGGCCGTCACCCTCGACACCTGCGCCATCTCGCACGGCAACCTGTCGGTGACGATCGGCGCCGACACGAATGTCAGCCAGCCGGCGCCGGGTTCGCGCGGCCAGACGGTGGTCACCCAGACGCCGAGCGTGGAAATCAAGAAGGATCCGGGCAAGGTGCTGCTGGTGAAAGGCGGCGCCTCGCTGGCCGAAGTGGTGAAGGCCATGAATTCGATCGGCGCCACCCCGCAAGACCTGCTCGCCATCCTGCAAGCCTTGAAGGCTGCCGGCTCGCTGCGCGCCGAACTCGAGATCATCTAAGGACCGGCCATGCTCCCCAACCAGAACAAGGTCGTCAGCAGCTTCGCACTCGATACCCAGGGTCTCGGCGACCTGAAGCGTTCGGCCAAGACCGGCTCCGCCGAGGCCACCCGCGGCGCGGCCCAGCAGTTCGAGGCGCTCTTCATCAACCAGATGATGAAGAGCATGCGCGACGCGACGCCATCGGACGGCCTGATGGACAACCAGCAGACCAAGATGTTTACCGGCATGCTCGACCAGCAGCTGAGCCAGAACATGGCCAAGCGCGGCATGGGCCTGGCCGACGTGCTGGTGCGCCAACTCTCGAGCCAGAACGACGCCAAGGCGCTCGCCATCGGCGGTGTCGATGGCGCAGCAGGCACGAACGGTGCGGCCAGCGCGATCGACATCCCGCTGCTGCAGAAGCAGGCCGGCCCGCTGAAAGGTATGGACGTCCAGACCAACGGCATCAGCGCGAGCGGACGCACCCAGGCGCCGCACGTGCGCGCCTTCCAGGAAAAGCTCGGCGAGCATGCGGCGCAAGCCGAAGCGGCGACCGGCGTGCCGGCCAAATTCATGCTCGGCCAGGCCGCGCTGGAAACGGGCTGGGGCAAGCGCATGATCCGCAATGCAGATGGGTCGAATGCCAACAACCTGTTCGGCATCAAGGCCGGTCCGAACTGGAAGGGCAAAGTCGCCACCGCCGTGACGGTCGAGTACGTGAATGGCCAGCCGCACCAGAAGATCCAGCGCTTCCGTTCCTACGACACGCCGGCTGATTCGTTCAAGGACTACGCGCGCATGATCGCGAACAACCCGCGCTACGAGAAAGTGCTGAACCACGCCGGCGACCCCGCCGCCTTCGCCCACGGCCTGCAGCGCGCCGGCTATGCGACCGACCCGCAGTATGGCGCCAAGCTGTCGAAGATTATCAAACATTCATTGGCATAAAAACATGGCAGTAGCGTGTTTGGACAATATTCAAGTTTTGCCACGCGCTGCCGTAGAAGAACATAGACCATAGAGAAACGACATGTCCGGAAATCTCCTCAGCATCGGTAAAAGTGGCTTGTTCGCGGCGCAGACCGCGCTGGCCACGACCGGCCATAACATCACCAACGCCAACGTGGAAGGCTACAGCCGCCAGGGCGTGGTGCAGGCCAACTCGACCGCGATGGAGACCGGCGTCGGTTTCACCGGTACCGGCACCAAGGTCGCCGAGATCAAGCGCTACAGCGACGATTTCCTGAACAACCAGGTGCGCACGGCCACCGCCTCGACGGCGTCGCTGGACGCCTATTACGCCCAGGTCAGCCAGATCGACAACCTGCTGGCCGACACCACCTCCGGCCTGTCGCCGGCGATCCAGAACTTCTTCTCGGCCGTGCAGGACGTGACCGGCAACGGCGCCTCGATCCCCTCGCGCCAGGCCCTGATGTCGGCGGCGGAAACGCTGGCGGGCAGCTTCCAGCAGATCGACGCGCGCCTGGAAGAAATCGGCGAGGGCGTGAACAGCCAGATCGAGACCAACGTCAACCTGATCAACACCTACGCCAAGCAGATCGCCGAGATCAATTCGAAAATCGGCTCCTACGGCTCGACCGAGCAGCGCCAGCCGAACGACCTGCTCGACCAGCGCGACCAGCTCATCATGGAGCTGAACAAGCACGTCAAGGCCAGCGTCACGGCCGGCAGCAACAATGCGCTGAACGTCTCGATCGGCAACGGCCAGCCCCTGGTCGTCGGCCAGCAGGCCTTCCAGCTGGCGACGATGAAGACGCCGACCGACCTGACGCGCCTGACGGTGGGCTACGTCACCGGCGACAAGGTCACCCAGTTGCCGGAAAACGCCCTCACAGGCGGCGAACTGGGCGGCATGCTGGAGTTCCGCACGAATACCCTGGACCGCGTGCAGAACCAGATCGGCCGCCTCGCGCTCGGCATGGCGATGACCTTTAACGACCAGCACAAGCTGGGCATCGACAGCAATGGCCTGCAGGGCAAGGATTTCTTCGTGCAGGCCCCGGCCTTTGTCTCCGCGGCCGTCGACAACGCCAAACCCACCACGGCCAAGGTCGGCGCACAGGTCACGGATCCGACCAAGCTGACCGACAGCGACTACAAGGTCGAATCCGACGGCAGCAGCTTCTTTGTCACGCGCATGTCCGACAACACGCGCACCAAGATCGATCCATACAACGCGGCCGGTACCACCCAGACCATCGACGGCGTCGCGTTTACCTTCTCCGGCACGGCCGCGTCGGGCGACAACTACCTGGTGCGCCCGACCGCGAACGGCGCCTCCGGTTTCCAGATGGCGCTGTCCGACGTCAGCGAGATCGCCGCCGGCACCCCGATCGCGACCAGCGCCCCGATCGCCAACAAGGGCACGGGCCAGATCAGCGCCGGCAGCGTGAGCAGCAGCTATTTCACGGCGCCGCCGACGCTGCCGGTGACGCTCAGCTATGACAGCGCGAGCGGCGGCCAGCTGACCGGTTTCCCGGCCGGCGCCACGGTCACCATGACCCTGAACGGCACCACCACCACCCACACGGGCGGCAGCGCACCTTTTAAAGCCGGCGCCAGCTACAGCTTTTCGGGCGTGAACCTGACGATGTCGGGCGTGCCGCAGCAGGGCGACAGTTTTGCGATTGCCGCCAACACGGCCGGCACGGCCGACACCCGCAACATCCAGGCGCTCGGCGCGCTGCAGACCAAGAACATTTTTAATGGCAACAGCGCCACTTACCAGTCGGCCTTTGCCCAGACCGTCAGCGCGGTCGGCAATAAGACGCGCGAAGTGCAGGTCAATGCCAGCGCCGGCGCGGCCCTGCTCAAGCAGGTGCAGGGCGCGGCCTCGGACGTGTCGGGCGTGAACCTGGACGAGGAAGCGACCAACCTGCTGAAGTACCAGCAGGCCTACCAGGCCGCCGGCAAGGTCATGCAGATCGCCAACACCATCTTCGACACGCTGCTGTCGATCGGACGCTAAGCACAGCGGGAGAATAAGAAATGCGCATCAGCACCCGAACCATCTACGAGAACGCGACGACCCAGCTCAACACGCTGCAGTCGGGCATGGCGCGCACCCAGACCCAGCTGGCGACCAACAAGCGCATGCTGACTGCGGCCGACGACCCGATCGCCTCGGCGCGCGCGTTGGAGGTGACGCAGTCGAAGTCGCTCAACAACCAGTACGCGACCAACCGCTCGAACGCGAACAGCTCGCTGGCGCTGGTCGAAGGCGCGCTCAGCGACAGCGGCGACCTGCTGATGGACGTGCAAACGCTCGTGGTGCAAGCCGGCAACGGCACGCTGTCGAAGGCCGACCGCCTGATGATCGCCACCGAGATCGAAGGGCGCATGCACGACCTGCTTGGCGTGGCCAACACCGCCGACGGTTCGGGCGGCTACCTGTTCTCGGGCTACCGCGGCACCACCGTGCCCTTCATCCAGACCGACACCGGCGCCACTTACCAGGGCGACCAGGGCCAGCGCAAGCTCCAGGTCGGCTCCTCGCGCTCGATCGCGATCAGCGACTCGGGCAGCTCGATTTTCGAGAACAACCGCACCGGCAACGGCAGCTACCAGACCGTGGTCGGCGCCAACAACAAGGGCACCGGCATTGCAGTCACCGGTTCCGTGTCGGACGCATCCAAGCTCACCGGCCACAACTACACGCTGGAATTCAAGGTGACGGGCAACCCGGCCGTGACCACGTATTCCGTGATCGACGGCAGCGGCAGCCCGGCCGGTCCTTTGCCGACCAACGAACCGTATGTGGCCGGCAAACAGATCACCTTCGACGGCACCTCGTTCTCGATCACCGGCGAGCCGGCCGACGGCGACAAGTTCGAGGTCAAGCCGAGCGAAAAGGAATCGATCTTCACGACCCTGACCTCGCTGGTGAGCGCCCTGCGCGAGGCCGGCGAAGACAAGACCAGCCTGGCCACGCTGTCGAACAAGCTGAACACGGCCCACGAAGGCCTGAAATCCTCGCTCGACAACATCCTGACGGTACGCGCCTCGGTCGGCTCGCGCATGAAGGAACTCGACTACCTCGACAACTCCGGCGCCGACCTCGGCATCCAGTACGACGCCACGCTGTCGAAGCTGCAGGACCTCGACATGGTCAAGGCGATCTCGCAGTACGCGACCCAGCAGCAGACCCTGGAAGCGGCGCAGAAGTCGTTCAAGACGATGTCGGGGCTGTCGCTGTTCAACTACATCGGCTAAGGCTCGCGGTGGCGTAACACGTAGGGTGGAGTCCCGACTCCACGCGGTGATACGTAGCCACAAGATCAGCGCGCACGAAACCGGAGCCGGTGCGTATCCCGCGTGGAGTCAGGACTCCACCCTACCTACTCATCATGCTTTTGTAGGGTGGGCTCTCCGAGCCCACGCGGTACGGCGCACGCATGTCGAAACAAATTCAAGCGGCACGTAACGGACAATCCGCCCCCAGGTCCTCCAGCTTGGCCGCCAGCGCCGAGCGCAGCTCCGCCAGCCCGGCAATCCGCGCATCGATGTCCCCCAGCTTGCGCTCCAGCGCCGCGCGCAGCTCGGCGCCGGCATTCGCCGGATCGGCCAGCAGCGGCATGCCCGCTTCGATGTCGGCCAGCGTGAATCCCAGCGCCTGCGCGCTGCGCAGGTAACACAGCCATTCCACCGCTTCCGGCGGATAGTCGCGGTAGCCGTTGGCGCGCCGGCGCGCACCGAGCAGGCCGCGCTCCTCGTAGAAACGCAGGGTATCGCGTGAGAGTCCCGTGGCCGCGGCCAGTTCGCCAATTCGCATAGTCAGCTCCAAAATAGCTTGACCCTGGAGTGTACTCCAGGGTTGATCATGGCGTTTTCGATCCCGGAGACTGCCATGCATCTGAATCAATATCTTTACCTCGTCCGCGCCAGCGCGCTCTACGACCTGCTCATGACCACGGCGCTGGCCACGCCCTGGACCCTGCCGCTGGCGCACCAGCTGATGTCGCAGCTGAACGTCCAGCTCGGCGGCGCGCCGCTGCCGGGCTTCGCGCCCTTCCACATGTTCATCGGCGGCCTGCTGGGCAGCATCGTGACGGTGTGGTCGCTGCTGCGCCTGATGCATCCGAGCCTGCTGCTGGGCCGGCACGACGGTGTGACGCGCTTCCTGTTTTCAAGCTGGATGGCCTGGACCCTGGCGCAGACCGATGCGCCGGTGCTGTGGCTGCTGCTGGTGCCGGAGTTCCTGTGGGGCGTGGCGCAATGGTGGCCGGTGGCGTCGCTTCAATCCGTTCCCGGCCGGCTCCAGACCAGCACCCCATTGCGCAGCACCTCGCGCACCCGGTGAAAGGGCACCATGCGCGCCTCGCCGTCGTGGCCGATCAGCTCGAAGCCGAAATGCTGGCCGCGCTCCAGGCGGATGCGTTCGAAGGAGACGCGCACGACGCGCTTGAAAACGCGGTCGTAGTAGCCGATGACGAAGTCGGCGTTGCCGAAGTCGGCGTCCCAGAGGATGCGGTGGATGACTTCGTGGATGGGCGTCATGGTTTATCCCGCCCGCCTCGTTTCCAGCACGCCGCGTGCGGCATCGACGACATGCAACTGGATCCCGTTGCCGCGGCCGAGACGGGCGCGCCTCATGGCGGCCTCGGCGCGCTCCAGCAGATCGTCCAGGCCGCAACCCGGCGTCGGATACATGGCGATGCCGATACTGAGGGTGACGGGCCATTCCCGCCCGCCCACGGCCAGCGGGAAGGTGAAGCGGTTCTGGATATGCTGCGCGATCTGGCGCGCGCCCTCGCTGTTGCGCAAGTCTTCGAGGATGACGAGAAAATCGCCACCGCTCAAGCGGATGACACTGTCCGCCGCGTGCAGGTTGGCGCGCACCTGGCCGGCGGCCTGCGCGAGGATGGCGTCGCCGCCTTCGATGCCGAGCGCATCATTGATGGCGCCGAGCCGGTCCACATGCAGCAGCATCACGCCGAGCATGCGCCCATTGCGCAGGGCGCGCGCCATGGCGTGGCCGAGGCGGTCGCGCAGCACGCGCCGGCTGAGCAGGCCGGTGAGCGGGTCGATGCGGGTGTGGTCGAACAGGTCGGGCGCCGCCAGGTCGGCGTCCGGCGCAGGCAAGGCCGGCTGGTCTCCGTAGGCGAGCACGCGGTCGCGCGCGCTCGACGTCGCCTGGTACAGGGCCTCGTCGGCCCGGGCGATGGTCTGGCCGACCGATTCTTTTGCTTCGAACTGCGCAACGCCGATCGAGACCGTCACCGCCAGGTTCGGTGCGACGGGCGCGAAGCGCAGGCCGTGGACGTCCAGGCGCACGCGTTCGGCCAGCAGCAGGGCTTCCGGCTGCGCGGTTCCGGGCAAGATCAGCAGCAATTGCGCGCCGCCGTAACGCCCGCAGGAAGCGCCCTCGGGCAGATGCCGCGCGACGCACTGCGCCACCGCGTGCAGCACCCGGTCGCCGACGGCCTGGCCGTGGCCGGCGTTGATGCGCCGGAACCCATCGATCTCGAGCAGGCAGATACTGAAGATCGCACCATCCTCGCGATGGTCCGCGAGCCGCCTGAGCGCGTGGCGGCGGGTGTGGCCGCCGGTCAGCGGATCGCGCACTGCCGCGTCATGGATGAAATCGAGCGCATGCTGGAGCTTGACGACACCCTCGGTCCTGGTCAGCTCGAACAGGCACATGAACAGGACGATGACGAGATAAAGGCCGAAGTCGCACAGGAGGAACAACAGCTGCATTTCCTCGATCGGATGCGCCGGCAGCGGAATGCCGAGCAAAGGCAGGGCATAGATGAAGACCACGGTGGCGCAGGTGAGCAACAGCCAGAACATCGAGGTCGCGAAGCCACCGAGGAACAGCGCCACCATCGGCGGGACCACCATCCAGCCCGCGGTCGGCGCCGAGACGCCGCCCATGGCATAGGTCAGCCAGCTGAAATTGAAGAAAACCGCGCAGAGGAAGACTTCACGCGCGACGACGATGCTTTTCGTGATGCGCAGCAGGAAGGGCGCGCTGAACATGCAGATGCAGCAGGTGAGGATGACCCGGCCTGCCGCGGTGTAGCCGAGCGCATGATAGGTCCAGGCGTAGAAGGGGCCGGAGAGGGCGGCCATGACCACCGCATTGATCACGTTCTGCGCGCGCGTCAGCGTGGCGGCGTCCGCGCGCGCATCGGGGGGGATGAACCAGCGGATCGCGGCGAGGTAGCGGGTGGTCAGGCGGTGTGCGAGGGTCATGTGGCTGTCTGTGTTCTGCATGTCCTCCGTGCGGTTGCGTGAGCGTCGGAAGTAAGGCAGAGCTTAGCACGCCGCTACCGCCCTTTGACAGGCTAACCCGGCAGCCGTGCGTCCTTGCAGACCAACTCTTCGAGCGAGCGCTGGGACAGGGCCGGGCTGAAGTAGTAGCCCTGCATCTGGTCGCAATCGTGCTCGCGCAGGAAAGCCAGCTGTTCCCGCGTCTCCACCCCTTCGGCGATCACCTTCAGTTTGAGGTTGTGGCCCAGCGCGATGATCGCGCGCGTGATCACGGCGTGGCCGTCGTGCGCGACTTCGCCGAGGAAGGAGCGGTCGATCTTGATGTAGTCGACCGGGAATTTCTGCAGGTGCGAGAGGCTCGAATAGCCGGTGCCGAAGTCGTCGATCGACAGGCGCACGCCGAGGGACTTGAGTTCGGCCAGCGCTTCCATCGCTTCTTCCGGATGGTCCATCAGCTGGCTTTCCGTTACCTCCAGTTCCAGGTTGCGCGGATCGACGCCCTGGCGTTTGAGGGTGCGCGCCAGGTGAGAGGCGAACTGGCGCTGGCGCAGCTGGCGCGCCGACAGGTTCACCGAAATCGCGAAGTCGTGGATGCCGAGCTTGGCGAGCGCCTTGAGCGCGCCGCAGGCTTCGATGATCACCCATTCGCCCAGCGGCACGATGAGGCCGGTTTCTTCGGCCACCGGGATGAATTTGTCGGGCGGTACGAGGCCGTTTTCCGGATGGTTCCAGCGCACCAGGGCTTCCGCGCCCACGACCTTGCCGGTGCGCAGGTCGACCTTCGGCTGGTAGCCCAGCACCATTTCATGGTTGCCGATGGCGCGCGACAGGCTCGCTTCCAGCATCAGGTGCTCGTGCACCGCCTGGTTGAGTTCGATCGAATAGAACTGGCAGTTGTTCTTGCCCAGGGTCTTGGCGTGGTACATCGCGGCGTCGGCCGCGCGCATCACGCGGTCGACGGTGTCGCCATCGATCGGAAAGCGGCTCACGCCGATGCTGGTGCTGGGCAGGATGTCGCGTCCGGCAACCCGGATCGGGGCGTTCACCCGCTGGCGGATGCGTTCGATCAGGTCGGCCAGTTGTTCGTCGCCGGGTTGGTTGTTGATCACCAGCACGAACTCGTCGCCGCCCACGCGCGCCACCGTTTCGTTGTCGCGCACGCTTTCCTTGAGCCGGGTCGCCGTGTCGCGCAGCACCACGTCGCCGGCGTCGTGGCCGAAGTTGTCGTTGATGTGTTTAAAATTGTCGAGGTCGAGGAAGGCCAGGGCGCCCAGCACCTGGTTGCGCACGGCGAAGTCGATCGAGAATTTCAGCTCTTCCTGCAGCAGGGTGCGGTTGGCCAGGCCCGTCAGCGGATCGTGGTGGGCCAGGTGGTGCAGGCGGCGCTCGTAATGGCGCGCCTCGGTGATGTCGTTGATGACGGCGACGAAGTGCGTGACTTCGCCATCGACGTTGCTGACCGGGTCGATGCGCAGGTCGTTCCAGAACACGTCGCCATTCTTGCGCGCGTTGCGCAGGATGACCTGCACGCTTTCCTTTTTCTGAAGGGCATCGTGGATGCGCTGGTGTTCGTCGACGTCGCAGCCTTCGATGCGCATGAAACGCGGGTTGCGGCCCTTGATCTCGGCGAGCGTATAGCCGGTCATCTGTTCGAAGGCGGGGTTCACATACTCGATGATGTTGTCATTGTTTTCGCAGCAGGTGATGACGATGGCGTTGACGCTGGAATAAATGGCGCGCTCGCGCACCCGCAAACCATGCTCGGTCTGCTTGCGGTCGGTGATGTCGAGGCCGGTACCGAAGATGCAGGGCAGGTCGCCGACGCTGGTGCGGGCGCAGTGAAAGAGCATGCTGGTGCGCTTGCCCTGCCTGCCCACCAGTTCGGCCTCGTGCGAGGAATGGCCGTTCTCGAAGGCTTCCATGATCTTGCTGACGATCTCGGCCCGGTCTTTTTCATCGAAGAAATACTGGACGTCGGTGGTCGGCAATTCCTCGCTCGACATCTCCAGCATGTCTTCCAGCAGGCGGTTCCACAGCAGCAGGTGGCCGCTCTGGTCGATGACGTAGAAGACGCAGGGCAGGCCCTCGATGATGTCGCCGACCGGCAAGTCCTGGATCAACGCGTAGCGCGGCGCCACCAGCCCGGCGCGCGGGATCACGATGACGCTGTAGGTGTCGGGCTGCTCGGGATCGAGCGCTTGCGGCGCGACCGTCACCCGCACCGGCAGGCGCCGCCCGCCGGCACCGCGCAGGTAGCCGGTGGAATCGAGCTCGGCCCGTTTCACGATCGTGATCGGCGGCTCGCCGATATCGTCGAAGTCGACGATCTGGTCGAGGTGCTGGCCGCGGATGTCATCGGCCGTGCAGCCCGCGAGTTTTTCGCAGGCCTTGTTCCAGCTCGTGATGGTGCCGTCGGCATCGACGACAAAGACGGCGAGTGGTAACGGTGAAAGATTCAACACGTTCTCCTGCGCTTGCTTGCCTGGCCTTGTTTGGATGGCAAATCTGTATTGACACCAATGATAGTCCAGTACGCGATCCTGAGCGAGCGCGATTCGCCACGAGAATTGGAACGAGGGAACTTGTCTTTATTACTGCGCGATCGGTGCGACGGGCGCGGCAGGCTGCGGCGCCAGGGCAGGCGGCACGCGCTCGGCGGCCGCACGCGGAATGCGGCGGCCCGCTTCGATGCCTTCGTTGAACAGGTTCTGGATCGGCGTGTTCAGGTAGGGCAAGGCCACGCTCAGGGTCAGCATGCCGACACCGAGGGTGATCGGAAAGCCGATGCCGAAGATGTTCAGCTGCGGCGCGGCGCGCGTCAGGATGCCGAGCGCGACGTTGGTGATGAGGAGGGCGGCGAGGATCGGCAGCGACAGTTGCAGGCCGGCCGAGAAGATGCGGCTGCCCAGGCGGGCCAGTTCCAGCGGCGCCACCAGCGAGATCGGGCTGCTCGAGATCGGCAGGCTGGTAAAACTTTCCGACAGCGCCGCCAGCAGCACCAGGTGGGCGTTCACGGCGAGGAAGGCCATGGTCGCCACCATCGACAGGAACTGGCTGATCGCGGCCGAGCGGCCTTGCGTGGTCGGGTCGAAGAAGGAGGCGAAGCTGAAGCCCATCACGTTGCTGGCCAGCTCGCCCGCGTACTCGATGGCGGCGAACACCAGGCGCATGGCGAAACCCATCGCCAGCCCGATCAGCAGTTCCTGCACCAGGATCAGGAGGCCCGCATAGGACATCGGATCGATGGCCGGCATGGCGGGGACGGTGGGCGCGATGATCAGCGCCAGCAGCACGCCGAGCAGGACCTTGACCTGGTTCGGCACGCTGGCGTGGCCGAACAGCGGGGCGGCCGCGACCAGGCCGAGGATGCGCGTGAGCGGCCACAGCAGCCCGGCGATCCAGGCGTTGATTTCAATCGACGTGAGGGTCAGCACAGCCTGTAAGTGCTAGCCGACCATGTTCGGGATGCCGGTGAACACTTGCCGCATGTAGTCGAGCATGACCGACAGCATCCAGGGCCCGGCAACCACCAGGGCGACGAAGACGCCGACCAGTTTCGGGATGAAGGAGAGGGTCGCTTCGTTGATCTGGGTCGCGGCCTGGAAAATGCTCACGACCAGGCCGATGATCAGGGCGATCAGCAGCAGGGGCGCCGAGACCAGCAGCGTGATTTCCATGGCCGTGCGGCCCATCGTCATGACGGTTTCCGGAGTCATCGCGGTGTCCCTAGTTGAAGCTCTGGGACAGCGAGCCCAGCAGCAGTTGCCAGCCGTCCACCAGCACGAACAGCATCATCTTGAACGGCAGCGAAATCACGGCCGGCGACATCATCATCATACCCATCGCCATCAGCACCGAGGCCACCACCATGTCGATGATCAAAAACGGTATGAAGATCGCGAAGCCGATCTGGAAGGCCGTCTTCAGCTCGCTCGTGACGAAGGCCGGGATCAGGACCCGCAGCGGAATGTCTTCCGGGCCTTGCAGGGCGGGCGTGCGCGAGATCTTGACGAACATGGCGAGGTCGGACTGGCGCGTCTGCTTGACCATGAAGTCCTTCAGCGGCTGGGCGCCGCGGCTCATGGCTTCCGTCATCTGGATCTGGTTTTCCTGCAGCGGCAGATAGGCCTGGGTATAGATCTTGTCGAAGGTCGGGCCCATCACGAACAGGGTCAGGAACAGGGCCAGGCCGACCATCACCTGGTTCGGCGGCGCGGTCTGGGTGCCGATCGCCTGGCGCAGCAGGGACAGCACGATGATGATGCGGGTAAAGCTGGTCATCATCAGCAGCGCGGCCGGCAGGAACGTAAACGCCGTCATCAGGAGCAGCGTCTGCACCGGCAGGGTGTAGGTGGTGCCGCCGCCCGGGGCCGGGCTGGTGGTGAAGGCGGGCACGCCGGGCGCCGCCAGCACGGCCAGCGGCAAGAGCAGCATGCCGGCCGCCAGCAGGAGTTTCTTATTTCGCATTACGTTTATCTATCGTCTGTTTCAGCCAATCGGAAAAACTGTTGGCCGAGGGCGCATGGCCGGCCAGGGTGGCGGAGGCCGCCGCATCTCCCTTCGGCATCGTCGCCAGCGCGTTGACGCGGCCCGGCGAGGCGCCGACCACGATCCACTGGTCGCCCACTTCGACCACCATGATGCGTTCGCGGCCGCCGATGTTGAGGGCGCCGACCATGCGCAGGTTGGCCGAGTTGCCGGCCACGCGCGGACCGTAGCGCTTGGCGGCCCAGGCCAGGCCCGCCAGCAGGGCCAGCACCAGCACCAGGGCCAGGATGGTCTGCAGCAGGGTGCCGGTCGAGGGGCCGGGCGCGGCCTGGGCGACGGTCACGGGCGTAGCGGGATTGGCGGGAGTGCCCGGCACGGCGGCCGGTGCGCCCGGCATGGTCGCAACGCCGGGCGTGGGAGTGGGCGTCGTGGCGCCGACGGTCGGCACTTCGCCGACGGTGGTGGCGCGTTCGGCGACCGGGGTGTTTGGTGTGACCGGCGGCGAGGCGGCCGGACGGGACGTGGCGCGCTGGGGAGCCGGCGAGGGGGCCGCAGCAGGGGCTGCGGTGTCGGCCTGCCGGCCGGTGCCTGCTTCCTCCTGGCGCGCGGCCGGAGCAGGAGCCGGCGTGGAAGGCTGGCTGGTCGCCGGCGTTGCTTGTGGTGGCGCTGCGTTTGGTGCAGCCGGCTGGACCGCGCAGGCCGCCAGCGGCATCAGGAATGCCGATGCGATCAACGCGCCCGCGCCGGCCCTGCGCATGCGTACGAGCAAATGGCTGGCAGGTGAAACCTGCGGCTTTGCGTCGTACGACGGTGGACGAGGGCAGGCGAGGGCGCGTGTGGGCATCATTTATTCAATTTTCTGATCCGTTCCGAAGGCGTGATGATATCAGTCAGACGGATGCCGAACTTGTCGTTCACGACCACCACCTCGCCCTGGGCGATCAGGCAGCCGTTGACCAGCACGTCCATCGGCTCGCCGGCCAGGCCGTCCAGTTCGACGACCGAACCCTGCGCCAGTTGCAGCAGGTTCTTGATGGCGATCTTGGTGCGGCCCAACTCCACGGTCAGCTGCACCGGGATGTCGAGAATGAAGTCGATGTCGTTCGGGGTGTCCGGACGTGGATTCTTGGTGCCGAAATCCTGGAACACGGCGGCGCTGGCGGTTTGCTGCTTTTGCAGCGCGGCGGCTTCGGCGGCGGCCTGCTCGGCGATCGCGGCGCCCCAGTCGTCGTCGAGGATCTGGTCGTCTTGGTTGTCAGACATGGTGTTTCTCCTGATTGAAGCTGTCGCTGTTGGCCAGCAATTTCTCGACCTTCAGCGCGTACTGGCCGTTGAAGACGCCGTAGGAACATTCCATCACAGGAACGCCGTCCACTGTCGCCTGGATCGCATCCGGGACCGTGATCGGAATGACGTCGCCGATCTTCATGTTGAGGATCTCGTCGAAGTTCGCCTTGCCGTGGCCGAGTTCGGCCACGAGTTCGACTTCGGCCACCTGGATCTGCTGCGTCATCAGGCGGATCCAGCGCTTGTCGACTTCCAGCGCCTCGCCCTGGATGCTCGAGGTCAGCGCATCGCGGATCGGCTCGATCATCGAGTACGGCATGCAGAAGTGGATCTGGCCCGACACCGGACCGAGCTCGATCGTGAAGGTGGACGATACCACGACTTCGTTCGGCGTCGCGATGTTGGCGAACTGCGTGTTCATCTCCGAACGCACGTACTCGAACTCGATCGGATAGACCGGTTCCCAGGACTTGGTATAGGCCTCGAACACGACGTCGAGGATGCGCATGATGATGCGCTGCTCGGTCTGGGTGAAGTCGCGGCCCTCGACGCGGGTATGGAAGCGGCCGTCGCCGCCGAACAGGTTGTCGACCAGCAAGAACACCAGACCCGGATCGAAGACCATCAGCGCAGTGCCGCGCAGGGGCTTCATGTGGATCAGGTTCAGGTTGGTCGGGACCACCAGGTTGCGGATGAACTCGCTGTACTTCGAGACGCGCACCGAGCCCACCGAGACCTCGGCGGAGCGGCGCAGGAAGTTGAAGAGGCCGATGCGCAGCAAGCGCGCGAAACGCTCGTTGATGATCTCGAGCGTCGGCATACGGCCGCGCACGATCCGCTCCTGGGTCGCCAGGTTGTAGGTGCGGACTCCCGAGGTGTCTTCAGGCGCGGCTACGTCGTCCTGATCGCCGTTGACCCCTTTGAGGAGGGCATCGACTTCTTCCTGTGAGAGGAAATTATCGGCCATGATGTTTCTTTAGTGGATGCTTACAGCTTACTTTATTGGATGATAAAGGAGGTGAACAGCACGTCCGACACCTCCTGTTCGTCGCCGCCCTCATCGAAAGGCACCTGGACCGCGGCCTTGATCTCGCCCGCGAGCTGCTGCTTGCCTTCCACCGTATTGATCTCCGATGCTTTCTTGCCCGACAGCAGGAGCAGGACGCGGCTGCGTACCTTGGCCATGTTGTCCTTGATGAGCACAGCCTGTTCGGGACCGTCCACCTGCAGTGTAAACTGCACTTGCAGATACTGGTCGCCATTCTCGGGCTGCAGGTTCACGGTAAAGGCTTCGATCGGGACATATTCTGCCTTCACGTGCTCCTTGTCCTTCTTTTTCTTCTTCTTGGCGGGAGCCTCCTCGGCATGGGCCTCGGCGTCGCCGCTGCCGTGCAGGAAGAACCAGCCGGCGCCGGCGCCACCGCCGAGCACGAGCACGCCCGCGATCGCCATGATCATGAGCTTCTTCTTCGAGCCTGCCGCCGGTGCTGCGTCCGCCGCTTTCGGGTCAGCCTTCATTTTCGGATTCGCTTTCAAGTTGCCTCTGGTGCTGATGGTGGTTGCGTGATTATGTCATTATCGAGAAAAAGTGCGCAGCGGCAAGCTTTGAAAAGAGGGGGGATCGTGGGTTACATCGGGGTTTGTCGTTGTAGGGTGGGCTCTCGAGCCCACGCGGTGCGGCGTTTGATCTGTCGATACGCTTGACGTCAAACCACCGGTGCGCATACGTGCGCTGGCCCGCGTGGGCGCGGGGCGCCCACCTTACATAGCGCTAACAAAAAACGGCCGCACTGAGGCGGCCGTAAACGAAACTTGTTGTTGGCTTACGCGAAGGTATCGACCGCTCCCGCACCGCCGATCGCACGGGTACGCGGACGCGGCGTGACCTCCGCTACATCGCTTTCGCCACCGCCATTGCCACTACGGCCGCGGCTGGAACCGCCCGTGCCCTGGCCATCCTGCCCCTGGCGCCCTTCGGCGCCGGCATTCACGGTCGCGTTACCCAGTGCGATGCCGCTTTCGCTCATCATTTCACGCAGGCGCGGCAGGGCGTTTTCCAGCGCCTGGCGTACTTCCAGCTGCTGCGCCGAGAAGGTCACGCTGGCGAGATCGTTCGAAACGTTCAGGACCACCTGCACCGGGCCGAGGTCCGGCGGATTCAGTTCCAGGGTCGCACTCTGGTCTTCGCCGCCGACCATCCATATCACCTTCTGGCCGACCTGGTTGTCCCAGGCCGGGGTACCGACGCGCGCGCTCAGGCGGTCGGTCGGCGCGCTGCCGGCCGCTTGCGCGGTCTGCAGGGCGGTAGCCTGGGCCGCCAGGCTGGTCAGTGCTTCGGGACCGGGAGCGGCGTCCTTCATGCCCGCCTGGGCGGTGGTATCGCGCAGCCTGGCGGCGAAGTCGCCGGCTTCCACCGGCAGTTTTACCGCATCGGCCGACTTGCCCAGTTCCATGGCGCGCAGGTCGACGCCTGGCTCGGCCTTGCCCTGGGTGTCTTCGGTCACGGCAGCGAGGCCGGCGTCGCCCTTCAGCTTGACGAGCGGCTCGGCGCCTTCGCCGCGCACTTCCTTCATGCTCGAGAGCAGGGTGTCGGCCTGCACGGCAGGCGCCTGCGCGACCGGCGCCGGTGCGGCCTGCACCTGGTTGAAGCTGGCGACCATGGCCAGCATGTCGACCACCGAGTCGGCCACCTTGGCGTCCGCCGCGCTCGCGTCTTCCTCGCTGCTGTCGCCTTTGGCCGCGGCTGCCGTCTTTTCCTCAGGGGCCGTGTCTTGCGTGCCTTCGGCCTTTTTGGTCGTCTCGGGATGCGCCGTTTCCTTGGCGGCCTGCTTGACGGCCTCGCGCGGCGCCGACTTCGCTTCATTGGCAGCCGGCTTCGGAGCGGTCTGCGGTTTCGGCGCGGCGGGCTGCTGCGGGGTTGGCGCCTGCGACTGGACCAGCGCCTGGCGCTGCTGTTCCATCTGGCGCGTCAGGGTCGCACCGAAATCGATGCGCTCGCTGGCGGGCAGGGGATTGGCGCGCGTGCTCGGGACCGGCGCCGCCGGGGCGTTCAGGCTGATCGGGAGGGAGTTGGTATGCATCGTCATGTCGGTTCAGCGGGTCAGGTTCAGCGCGCGTTGCGGACGGTACGCGCCGCGTGGTCGTCCATCATTTTCTGGTCGCGCTTGTTTTCGATGCGCAGGGCTTCGGCGGCCGCGCGTTCGTTCAGGGTGCGGTAGGACAGGCGCTTGCGCTCGCTTTCCTGCCAGCTCGTCTTTTCCAGCTCGCTCTTGTATTTCGCGTGTTTCAGCACTTCCTGCTGGCCATTGATCGCGTTGTCGAGCTTGCCGACGAAGGCGACGAAGTTGGCGTAGGCGAAGGGCGTGATGCCGTTCATCTGCGCCTGGTCGAGCCGGTTCGCGTAATCGTCGCGGTAGCCCAGCAGCATCTGCAGCTTCTGCTCCGCCTCCTCGACCGCCTTCAAGGCGGCGCCGAGACGCTTGGCGGCGTCGTCGGAGTCGCGCTGGGCCAGCTCGATCAGGGTTTCAAGTGCAGAAGGATTTGCCATAGTGAATCAAGTATACCTAGGGCAACACTTAACCCATCAGCTGAACAGAGAGGTTAATTGCCCCAAGCTCTGGCCCATATTCGTGTTTTCGTGGATTTCCTGGCACAGGAATTCCTCGATCTGGCCGTTCAGGGCGATCGCCTGGTCCAGCACCGGATCGCTGCCGGCCGCATACGCGCCCACGCTGATCAGGTCGCGCGAACGCTGGTAGCGCGAATACAGCTGCTTCAGTTTGCGCGCCGACAGCTGGTGCTCGTGCGTGGTGATGCCGTGCATGGCGCGGCTGATCGACTGTTCGATGTCGATCGCCGGATAGTGGCCCGCTTCGGCCAGATGGCGGTTCAGCACGATGTGGCCGTCGAGAATACCGCGCGCGGCGTCCGCAATCGGGTCCTGCTGGTCATCGCCCTCGGACAGCACGGTATAGAAGGCCGTAATCGAGCCGCCACCCTCCAGGCCGTTGCCGGCGCGTTCGACCAGCACCGGCAGCTTGGCGAACACCGAAGGCGGATAACCTTTGGTGGCCGGCGGTTCGCCGATGGCGAGAGCGATCTCGCGCTGGGCCATCGCGTAGCGGGTCAGCGAATCCATGATCAGCATGACGTTCTTGCCCTGGTCGCGGAAATGCTCGGCAATTGCCGTGGCATAGGCCGCGCCCTGCAGGCGCATCAGGGGCGGGCTGTCGGCCGGCGCAGCCACCACGGCCGAGCGCGCCATGCCTTCCTCGCCCAGGATCTGCTCGATGAACTCTTTCACCTCGCGGCCCCGCTCGCCGATCAGGCCGACGACGATCACGTCCGCCGTCGTGTAGCGCGCGATCATGCCCAGCAACACGGATTTACCGACACCGGTGCCGGCGAACAGGCCCAGGCGCTGGCCGCGGCCGACGGTCAGCATCGCGTTAATCGCCCGCACGCCGACGTCCAGGGTGTCCTTGATCGGGGCACGGTCGAGCGGATTGACGGGACGGGCGTTGATCGGTGCGACTTCGCTTGTTTCGAGCGGACCCTTGCCGTCGAGCGGACGGCCGGCGCCGTCGACCACGCGCCCTAATAGATTCCAGCCGACCGGGAGGTGGCGCGCGCGGTCGCTCGGACGGCGGCGCGGATGGTTCACCGTGCCCGGACGCGGCACCGGCGTCTCCACAGGGAACACGCGCGAACCGGGTACCACGCCTTCGACGTCGGATTGCGGCATCAGGAACAGGCGCTCGCCTTCGAAGCCGACGACTTCCGCTTCGATCTTCGCGCCGTTCGGCAGCGGAATGGTGCAGGCGCTGCCCACGGCCAGGCGCAGGCCCACGCATTCCATCACCAGGCCGGCCACGCGCGTGACACGGCCCGAGACCTGCATCGGCTCGACGAAGCCGAGCAGCGAATCGCAGTCGCTCAGATAGGATTTCCAGCGCGCAGTATGGCGGTCGAGGCTCGCTTGCATCAGCCCAGCCACTCGACGTTCTTGCCCAGCGCATGCGCCAGGCGCGCCCAGCGGGCGCTGGCCTGGGCGTCGATCTGGTTGCTGGCGGTATCGACCTTGCAACCGCCGCGCCCGACCTGCGGGTCGGCGACCACGCGCCAGCCGCCCTTGTCGAGTTCGTCGGACAGGGCGGCGCGCACGATCTCGACGTCGTCCGGGTTCAGCGCCAGGATAGCGGGCTGCTGCAGCACCGGTAAATAGTCGATCGCTTCGCGCACGATCGGGATGATGAGTTCGGGACGCACCGTGAAGGCGGTGCGCACCATCGAGCGCGCCAGGTGCAGGGCCAGGTCGAGCACGTCGGAAGCGATGGTCTCGTCGGCCGCGGCAACGGCGCCGCTGAAGGTGGAAGCAATGGCGCGCAGGCTGTCCATTTCGGCCGCCATCTCGGCGCGGCCCGCTTCATACGCTTCGGCACGGCCGGCGGCGCGGCCTTCCTCCAGGCCTTCCTCGTAGCCTTCGGCGCGTGCGCCTTCGCGCAGGGCTTCCAGCTCTGCGGCGGTCGGCAATTGCATGGCAGGGGCGAGAGGAACAGAAGCCGCCGCTGCTGCTGCCGCTGACGCGGCTGCAGCAGCGGCTGCGGCGGCCCGTTCCTCGGCCTGGATGCGCGCCGCCAGCGAGCTGGGGCGTTCGTCGCCGAAGGAGGTCATTTCCCAGCGCTTGAACGCGCCCTGCGTGTCTTTGCTCATCTTTATCCGGATCTAGAACCTTAGACGAAGGAATCTTCGCCCTTGCCACCCAACACGATCTGCCCTTCGTCCGCCAGGCGGCGCACGATTTGCAGAATCTGCTTCTGTTGCGCCTCGACTTCCGACAGGCGGACCGGGCCTTTCGACTCCAGGTCTTCGCGCATCATCTCGCTTGCACGCTGCGACATGTTCCGGAAAATCTTCTCGCGCAGGTCTTGCGAAGCGCCCTTCAGGGCGATGATCAGCATGTCGGACTGCACTTCGCGCAGCAGCAGCTGGATGCCGCGATCGTCGATGTCGATGATGTTGTCGAACACGAACATCTCGTCCATGATCTTCTGCGCCATGTCGTTATCGTAGTTCTTGATGTTCTCCATCACCGCGCTTTCCTGCTCGCCGGCCATGAAGTTCAGGATCTCGGCCGCGGTACGCACGCCGCCGAGCGAGGACTTCTTGATGTGCTCGTTACCCGACAGCAGCTTGGTCAGCACGTCGTTCAGTTCGCGTAAAGCAGCAGGCTGCACGCCGTCCAGCGTGGCGATACGCAGCACGACGTCGTTGCGCAGGCGGTCGGTGAAGTGGCTGAGGATCTCGCAGGCCTGGTCGCGCTCGAGGTGCACCAGGATGGTGGCGATGATCTGCGGGTGCTCGTTGCGGATCAGTTCGGACACCGATTGCGCGTCCATCCACTTCAGGCTTTCGATGCCCGAGGCATCCTTGCCGCCCAGGATACGGTTCAAGAGCACAGCGGCCTTGTCGTCGCCCAGCGCTTTCGTCAGGACTTCGCGGATGTATTCGTCCGAATCGAGGCCGACGGTCGAGTGGGCGTCGGCTTCGTCGCGGAAGGCTTCCAGCACGTTGACCACCTGCTCGTGCTGCACCGATTTCATCGCGGCCATGGCCGCGCCGAGTTTGAGCACTTCGCGCGGGCCGAGGAATTTCATCACTTCGGCCGCTTCCTGCTCGCCCATGGCCAGCATCAGGATTGCTGCCTTGGTGACGCCGTCTTTATCCTTGTCGCTCATTCCGAACCCACCCATGCCTTGATTACGTTTGCCACGATACGTGGATCATTCATCGCCATCTCTTTTGCCATCGCCAGGTTGGCGCGGTAGCTGCGTTCGCGCGGCGCTTCCTCTTCCTCGATCGGCATGCCGTCCGGTCCCAGCACCGGCTTGCCTTCCAGGTCGACGACGGTATCCGCGTCTTCTTCTTCCTTTTCCTCTTCCGGCTCGGCGGTCGCTTCGTCGAACTTGCGCACCACGGGGCGCAGCAGCGGGCGCAGGATACGGAAGTAGAGGAAGGCGATCACGGCCGCGATCAACAGGTACTTGCCGACTTCCATGGCGAGTGGCAGGTTGGCCGGATCCTTGTACCAGTCAGGACCGTTCTCGTCCGGGCGGTCGACGCCGTCGAAGGGAGCGTTGGCCACGTTCATCGTGTCGCCGCGCGCCTGCGAGTACCCCATTGCCTGCTTCACCAGCTCGTTGATCTGGGCCACTTCGGCCGCCGCCAGCGGTTTCACGGTGATTTTGCCGGTGTTCGGATCGACCGAGCGGCGGTAGTTCACCACCACGCCCACGGTCAGGCGCTTGATGCCGCCCATCGGACGCTGCTCGTAGCGGATCGTTTTATCCAGCTCGTAATTCGTCGTGGCGTTCTTGCTCGCCGGACCGGTCGTGGTGGTCGGCGCCGCGCCCGGGGCACCACCTTCCAGTGGAGCGGTGGCCACGCCCGGCGGCTGGTTCGACAGCGCGCCCGGGATGCCGTTGGCCGGACCGGTCGTGGCGCCGGTCTGCTCCGAGGTCTGCTGGCTGCGGATCGCCTGCGGCTCCGGCGGCGAATTCGGCTTGTACATCTCGGCCGCGGTGTCCACTTGCGCGAAATCGATCTCGGCGGTCGCTTCGGCGCGCACATTGCCCTTGCCGACGATCGGGGTGATCAGGGACTCGACCTGCTTGATGATGTTTTGCTGCACCATCTCGACATACTTCAGCTGGGTCGCATCGAGCTGCTTGCCGAGGCTGTTCTGCTTCGGTTGCTCGGACAGCAGGTTGCCGTTCTGGTCGACGACGGTGACGTTGCCGGTGGTGAGTTCAGGAATGCTGGAGGCCACCAGGTGCACGATGGCGCTGACCTGGCCCGGATCGAGGGCGCGGCCCGATTGCAAATTCAACAGGACGGAGGCGGTCGGCTTTTGCTGGTCGCGCACGAACACCGACGGTTTCGGCAGCGCCAGGTGCACACGCGCGCCGGCGACCGAGCCCAGCGACTGGATCGAACGGGCCAGCTCGCCCTCGAGCGAACGCTGGTAATTCACCTGTTCCAGGAACTGGGAGACGCCCAGCTTCTGGTTTTCCATCAGTTCGAAGCCGACGTTGCCGCCCTTCGGCAAGCCTTGCGCGGCCAGTTTCAGGCGCAGGTCGGGCACCTGCTCGGCGGGCACGAGAATGGCGCTGCCGCCTTCGGAAAACTTGTACTTCACGCCCATCTGGTCGAGCGCCGCGGTGAGGGCGCCGCCATCCTTGTCGCTGTAATTGGCGTACAGCACGCGGTAATCCGGGGTGCTGCTCCACATCCAGATGGCGACAACCGCGGCCAGCACCGCCGCGACCCCACCGCCGATCAGGACATTACGGCCCATGGCGGTTTTCAGGAAGGGTTGGGGAGCAGCAGGAGTGTCGATCAGTTCGTCGGCGGTCGCGGCCATGTTTGTCCAAAGGGAGAAAGGAGATCAGGACCGAATTATGAAGCCTTGGGGCAACATTCAAACGGGCGAATAGGGGGCGCTTTCCCCTCCTGCTCGACGAAGTTGCTTGCGCGCATGCTGGTAAGCTGTAAGCCTGACATTGCTCCCGTACGTGGAGTGCGCAAGAGATAGAACAGGAGAACCCATGAACGTAGGCGGAATCGACAGCAGCCGGATCGAGGCGATGATGGCCCAGCTCAAGGCCGCGGCTACCAAGCCGGCCGCGCCCGCGCTCGGCCCGGGCAGCCTGGGCGGCGTCGGCGGCATCGGCAACGCCGCGCCCGTCAACGAAGGTCCCTCGAAGGTCAGCTTCTCCGACGCGCTCAAGAATTCCCTGGAGCAGGTCAGCAATTCACAGAAGCACGCCGAGGAACTGGGCAACCGGTTTGCGATGGGCGACGACAGCGTCAGCCTGTCGGACACCATGATTGCGATGCAGAAGTCGAGTATTGCCTTTCAGGCAACGGTGCAGGTGAGGAACAAGCTGGTGTCGGCGTATCACGAGATCATGAATATGCAGGTGTGATCCGGTTGGACCGATCATGAGAAAAGGGCCGCGTTTCGAAGGAAACGCGGCCCTTTTTGTAGGGTGGGCAGCAAATCAGCCCAGTGGGCTGATTTGCGCCCACGCGGGATCACCCGTGGATCTATGGCATATTCAAACGTAACCATACATCATGTGCCCGTACCGCGTGGGCATCAATGCCCACCCTACGAAAGACCGGCCAATCGCGCATTCCGCTCGCGTTCCAGCTTCGTGATGTACCGCTGCACAGCCGCCATGTTCCCGCGCGAAATATCGACGAACATGCAACCGATCCGCCGGCTGGTCTTGTTGTTCAGCATGGTCACATCCAGCGCATTGCGTACCTGCAGCGAGGTGGTGACGGTGCCGATCTCCGGCAGCTCGATGCGGCAATTCGTAAACGTCTGGCCGATGGTCGAATTCAGCATCATCTTGTTGTCGAGCAGGGCGACGCCGCCGCAGCTGATGTCGGCCAGCGGGAAGGTGGCGTTGCCGCCGCCCAGGTCGAGCGGCATCGGCACCAGGGCCAGGACCGGATTCGTCACCGGCGTCGGCATGCGGTAGAACTCGCGGCGCTGCAGGCGGATCAGGGAAGCGGGGATGTCGGCCGCCAGGGCGCCCGCGCCGCGGTATTCGGTTTCCTGCACACCACTGACGCTGAACAGGATGCGGATCTTGTCGAGATAGGTTTCGCACAGCACGCTTTTCGCCTGCACGATGCGCTCGTTCTGCTCGCGGTTGATCGAGCGGTCGAGCACGAAGACGCCTTCGTCGCCGTCGACCTCGAGGATGGAGGTGACGCAGACGTCGGCCTCGCCCTTGATCTTCATCCGGATCAATTGCTTCTTTTCGCCGATCTGGCGCAGCAGCGCCACGATCTCACGGGCCGAGTGCACCTCGTAGTCGTGCCAGTTGTCCAGTTCCGCGTCATGCATTGCTTGCATTTTGTTCCGCCGATAATGCAGGTGAATCTGCAGGTAAGTCTAAAAAGAGGGCGCTGTCGGGCGGGGCCGGGGCCAGTTCAGTAACAGGCCTGCCGAGTTGTTGCGCCGACTCAATATGATATAGCCATGCCAATAGTTCCGCAATTGCGCGGTAGAGGGCAGGGGGAATCTGGCCGTCGAGGTCGACTTCCATCAGCAGCGACATCAGTTCCTTCGATTCGTGGACGAACACGCCGGCTTCCTTCGCCCGCTCGATGATCTGCTCGGCCACCAGGCCGCGACCCTTGGCGACCACGGTCGGGGCGGCGGAGCCGGCAGCATAAGCCAGGGCCACGGCACGCTGCTGGCGCTGTTCGTTCATGCGGCGTCCTCCCGCCCGGCAATGCGCAGCGCGGCCAGTTCGCTGCCGGCCGCGGCCAGGGCTTCCTGCAGGCGTGGCGCGCTGTCGCGCAGCAGGGCGGCGGCGCCCGGTTCGGCCAGCAGCTCGATCTGCAGGCGCGAACCGCGCAGGCTGACGCTGGCTTCGACCTCGCCCAGCAGGGCAAAGCGCAGGCGCAGGCCGCTGTGCCAGCCGGCTTCACCCTGTTCGTGTCCGGCGCCGCCGCCATCGTCGTCCTCGCGCCGGATCTCCCAGCGCATCGCCTGCTGCGGCGCCAGCTGTCCCTGCCAGACGAGCTGGCCGGATTCCTGGGTCGCCAGCTGCTGGTTGATCAGTTGCGACAGGGACGGGTCGGTAGGCGGCGTGCCGGCCGGTTTGTACGCCTGCGGTTCAGCCATCAACTCGGCCAGTGGGCGCTTGCCTTCGGCCCATTCGGCCAGGTGGGCTTCGTAGAACAGGCCACTTTTGGCGACGGCCTGGCGCAGCTGGGCAGCCAATTGCGCCGGGTCGGGCGCCCCTTGGGGAAGCAGCGGCGTGGCCGGATTCAGGGTGGGAAGCGGCGGGGCGCCGGCGGCGCTTTTCAGTACCTGGCCCAGCAGGCGTGCGGCCGGACTGAGGTCGGCCGCCTGCGCCTGGCCGCCCGCCTGCAGCAGGCGCGAGCTGGCCGCGGCGACGCTGGCGGCCAGCGAAGCGGCGTTGGCGCTGAGCGGCACCAGGGTGCCCTGCAGGGTGGCGTCGCCCAGGCCGAAGGTCGGCTGGGGCGTGGCGGCCAGGACGGTCATGGTGAGCCGGGTGCCGGGCTGCGTGCCCGGCGGCAGCATCATGCGCACCGGCATGTCCGCCACGCGCACCATGAAGCTGCCGTCCTGCATGCGCCCCAATACGGAGGCTTGCAGCTGGCTGCCGAGCAGGGTGGACAGGGTGCGCTGGAAGAGTTCGAGGCGCGGATCTCCGGTGCGTTCGACGGCCTGCGCCGCCCGGGCCGGCAGCGGGGCGCTGAGGCCGGGACTGGGGATGCGCTCGACCATTAATGAACCTATCCCAGCAGGGAATGAGTCGTTGCTGACGCGCCTGACAAGCGGGTGCGGCGTTGCTCGTCGTTGCATGGATTACCATGCGGCCTCCTCGCGCCTTGCCCCCGCTTGCCATGCATCGTCATCAACTTCCTCATTCCCTGCTGTGATAGGTTCACGATCAGACGCTGCCGTAAGCGTTGGCGAGGCGGCGCTGGGTACCGGAGTTGTTGATCAGGGCGGACAGCTTGGCCATCCAGGGCATGGTCAGGTCGCGGATCTTGCGGTCATCGGCCAGGATGCGGCGGATGCAGTCGATCTTCGCCTGGCGGCCCGAGGGGTTGAGTTCGACCGCCGCTTCGCCGCTTTTCAGGATGTCGACGTGGGCCGTGCATTCGCGTTCGAGGATCACCAGGTGGTCCCAGTCGCCGGCTTCGGCGGCGGCCAGCATCTGGCCGGTCAGGTCGGCGACGGCAGCGTATTCGAGCAGGACTTCCTGGCCGGTCATCATCAGGCGCTCGCCATCACGGGATATTGCGACATCGACGGCGCCTGCACCGGCTTTTCGCCGATCTGGTTCCAGGCATCGCGCAGGTCGACCAGCAGGGTCTGCACTTCGTCCAGCAGCGCGAGCTTGTTTTGCAGGTTGGCCATCAGGAGGCGTTCGGTCATGTACACGTACAGGGCATCCAGGTTGGCAGCGATGTCGCCGCCGGCCTTCTTGTCGAGGCTGGCGCGCAGGCCGTTGTTGATGATGTCCAGCGCTTTCGAAATGGCCGCGCCTTTCTCGATGATGTTGCCGGCAGCCATGTGAGTGGCGCCATTCTTGATCGCGGTGATGGCGCCGTCATACAGCAGCACGATCAGCTTGTGGGGCGAAGCCGAAATCACGGCGGTTTCCATTCCTACTTTGGCGTACGCATTGACGCCGCGCTGCATCGATCCAAACATCGTGAACCTCCAAACCTTCTGTCTATGTGGGGACCGCGCCGACGGGCGTTCCCCTGTGTTCGTGCCGGAGCCGGTCGCCGCAAGCTTCAAGAGCCTGCATGACTTTCTTCAGCGAGGGTAGTTTACTGGCTTAACGGCAGGTTCTAACCGGACTTGAGAGACGGGAATACCCGGCTTTTTCCGGCTTTGTCATACCGATAAGGGAAACGGACCAGGCTGCTCGGCAGTATCGAGGGGAGGAAAGAAGGATCAGTCGTTGCGCGGGCGCTGGCGGCGCTCGTGATGGCGCCGCAGTTCGGGGCTTTGCAATGCGCGTGTCAGGATCGAACGCGACACGTTGCAGGTGTCGAGATAGTTCAGGGCAAACTCGACCCCGCGGATGTCCACCAGGTAGAGAGCATATTCGGCAGTCAGCGCCGTCTGCTCGTCGGTTCTTCTTTGCATCATGAAACTCACGCCATCATCAATGCGCGACATCCGGCCGGACGTGGATGCGTCTCCCGTGTCGCGTTAACACAATGATAAACACCTTGATGGCGCACACCCTTCCGATTTGTGAGAAATTGTTTCTGTTGTAAAGACACCTCAGCCGCGCGCGGTGCCTACCTTGACGGCGGGCCCCGGCGCCAGGAAGCTTCCGGCTTCCCCGGCGTCGAGCGGACGAGAGTAGTAATAGCCCTGGGCCTGGTCGCAGCCGGTTTCGCGCAGGGCCAGCGCCTGTGGCGCCGACTCCACGCCCTCGGCGACCACGTGCAAGTGCATGCTATGCGCCATGGCAACGATGGCCTGGACGATGGCGCGCGCATCGCTGCTGTGCACCATGTCGTTGACAAAGGACTTGTCGATTTTTAGCTTGTCGATCGGCAAGCGTTTCAGGTAGGCGAAGCTCGAGTAACCCGTGCCGAAGTCGTCGATGCTGAGCGTGACGCCCAGTTCGCGCAGCTCGCGCATGATCGCCAGGCTGCGCTCGGGATCGGCCATCGACAGGCTTTCGGTCAGTTCCAGTTCCAGCAAATGCGGGGCGACCTGCGTCTCGGCCAGCATCTCCGCGACCAGGCCGACCACGTCGCCCTGCAGGAACTGGCGCGCCGACAGGTTGACCGCCACCGGCACCTCGGGCAGGCCGGCCGCATGCCAGCCGGCCATCTGGCGGATCGCCGTGCGCACCAGCCAGTCGCCGATCGGCACGATCAGTCCCGTCTCTTCGGCGATCGGCACGAATTCCTCGGGCGAGACGACGCCATGGACCGGATGACGCCAGCGCAGCAGGGCCTCGAAGCCGGCCAGGGTGCCGCCCTGCAGGTCGATCTTCGGCTGATATTGCAGGAACAGTTCCTCGCGTTCGATGGCGCGGTGCAGCTGGTGTTCGAGCGCCATGCGCCGCACCAGTTCGCGCCGCTGGCCCGGCGCGAAATATTGGGTGCGCGCGCCGCCGGTTTCCTTGGCGTGGCGCATGGCCGTGTTGGAATTGCTAAGGAGGGTATCGGCATCCTCGCCATCCTGGGGGAAGCGGGCGACCCCGATGCTGCAGGTGATGGAAATATCCTTGCCGGCCCAGGACACGCTGCTGTTGACGCTGTCCAGCAGACGCACCAGGCGCGCCTGCAGCGCCGCTTCATCGGCGGGTGGGCTCAGCAGCAGCACGAACTCGTCGCTGCCGGTGCGCGCCAGCAAATCGTCAGCGCCGAGTTCGGCTTGCAGGCAGCGGGTGACGGCCACCAGCACCTCGTCGCCGGCGGCATGGCCGAAGGCGTCGTTGACGCGCTTGAAGCGGTCGACGTTCAGGCAGGCGACGGCCGCCGGCACCTGGCGCTGTTGCCAGTCGGTAATGCGGTCGCGGATCGTGCCCAGCAGGGCCTGGCGGTTGGCCAGTCCGGTGAGGGTGTCGTGGTTGAGAAGGAATTCGACCTGGCCGGCCGAGGCGGCCAGCTGGGCGCGCGAGGCGTTCTGCTGCAGACCGTCGTGCAGCTGCTGGGCGGCGATCGCGAGCTGGCGGTGGTGGATCAGTTCCTCGACCATGCGCGCCAGGTCGTGCAGCTCGGCCAGCTCTTCCTCGCCGAGTGCGCGCGGCCGGCTGTCGATGATGCACAGGGTGCCGAGCTTGGCGCGGTCGACGGAGTACAGCTGCATTCCGGCATAGAAGCGCACGTGCGGCGTGCCGAGCACGCTGGGATTATCGGCGAAGCGCGGATCCTGGCTCGCATCCTCGACCACCATCGGTTCGTCGCTCAGGATCGCATGGCCGCAGAAGGAGGTGTCGCGCGGGCCGTACTGGGGATCAAAGCCGCAGCGCGACTTGAACCACTGGGTATCGGCGCCGACCAGCGAGATCAGGGCGGTCGGCACATGCAGCAGCTTGGACGCCATGCGCGTGATCCGGTCGAATGCTTCCTCGGGGCCCGTGCCGAACAGGCTGGTCGCATGCAGGGCGGCCAGCCGCCGCGCCTCGTCTACCGGAATGGGTGGTGTCATCATGTGCAGGTCGGACCGCATCGCGCCGATACGGTTGGGTTCGTGATCCAGCCTGCATTACGCCAGAACCTGCACCATTTTGCAATTGGCGCACAATTGTAAAATTCGAATCGTCAAATCCGGTGCGCCGCTCAGCCGTGAGGCAGGTTCTCCAGTGCCTGTTTGACGGATTCGATCACGCCCGCCCAGTCACCTACCTTGCCTTGGCGGAACAGACGACCGGCCGGATACCAGGGCGTATCGCTGCGCTCGGTCAGCCAGCGCCAGTCGGCCACGTGCGGAAGCAGCACCCACAGCGGCTTGCCCAGCGCGCCGGCCAGGTGGGCGATGCTGGTGTCGACTGCGATCACCACGTCCATCAGTTCGCACAGGGCGGCCGTGTCGGCGAAATCGCCGATATGGGCGTCCATGCGCTGCACGCCGGCAGCGTCGAGCACGCGAATATCCTGCTCGCGGTGTTCCTTTTGCAGCGAGACGAACTCGCAGTCCATGGCCAGCAGCGGCGCCAGGTGGGACAGGGCGATGCTGCGGTTGTGGTCGTTGTTGTGCAGCGGATTGCCGCTCCAGGCCAGGCCGACGCGCAGGCGCGTCTGCGGGCCGAGGCGCGCGCGCCAGGCGGCCACGCGCGCGGGATCGGCGGCAAGATAATGCGCCGGCGCCGGAATCGAATCGACTTCGGTGCCGAAGGCCAGCGGCAGCGACATCAGCGAACACTGGTAGTCGAAGGGCGGCAGCGGGTCGCCGCGGCCCAGGATCTGGTCCACGCCTTCGAGTCCGGCCAGCAGGCTGGTCAGCGGTCCTTGCACTTCGAGCACCACGCGCGCGCCGCGCGCCTTGACCAGCGGTACGTAACGGCAGAACTGCAGGCTGTCGCCCAGGCCCTGCTCGGCGAACAGCAGGATGGTCTTGCCCTCCAGCGATTCCTGTCCCAGCCAGGCCGGCTCGGCGAAATCGCGCTTCTCGCGGTAGCAGCCGAGCGATTCGTTCTGCCAGCGCCATTCGTAGCCGCGCCAGCCGTCGCCCAGGCGTCCATACTGCAGGTTCAGCAGGCTGCGGTTCCAGTGCGCGGTCGCGTAGTCGGGATTGAGCGCAATGGCCGCATCGAAGCAGGCCAGCGCTTCCTCGAAGCGGCGCAGTTCCTCGTAGGCGTTGCCGCGGTTGTTCCAGATCGACGCGCTCTCGCCTTTGCGGGCAACGATCGCGTCGTAGGCCGCGAGCGCTTCCTCGACGCGCAGCAGGCGCTGCAGCACGTTGGCGCGGTTGAGCGCGGCCTCGGCATGCTCGGGGTCCTTTTCGAGGATCATCTCGAAACAGGCCAGCGCCTCGTCGAAACGGCGCAGACGCTGCAGCACGATGCCGCGGTCGTTGTGCACCGCCAGGTTGCTGTCGTCGATCGCCAGGGCGGCGTCGAAGCAGTCGAGCGCGCCCTGGAAATTGCCCATGGCCTGCACCAGGTGGGCCAGCGTGCAACGGAAGGGTGCGGCATCCGGCTTGAGCACGATGGCGCGCTGCAGCGCCGCCAGCGCCTCGTCGTTGCGCTTGAGCTCGCGCAGCACCTTGCCCCGGCGATGGTGGGCTTCGGCATGCTCCGGATCGAGCGCCAGCACCGCATCGAAGCTGGCCAGCGCCCGCTCGTGTTCGTCCTTCAGCTGCAGGGTGCTGCCGAGGTTGATGTGGGCTTCGATGTGGTCCGGGGAAAGCGCCAGCGCCTGCTCGTAGCTGGCAAGCGCCGCGTCGATCCTGCCGAGGGGCACCAGGATATTCCCGCGGTTGGTCAGGGCATTCACATGGCCGGGCGCGATCGTGATCGCGTGCTCGACCGCCTGCAGCGCCTCGTGCAGGCGGTCGAGGCGCTCCAGCACGGCGGCGCAGTTGTTCCAGACGTCGGCATCGCGCGGCGCAAGGCTGATCGCGCTGTCGTATCTGGCCAGGGCTTCCTCGTAACGCCCCAGGTCCTGCAGCAGGTTACCCATGTTGTACAGCGCGTTGACATGGTTCGGGTCGAGGGCCAGCGCCTGGCGATAGCTGTCGAGCGCCGCGTCGCGTTCGCCGATGGCCTTGAAGATATTACCGAGGTTGCAATAGGCGGCGGGCACCTGCGGATCGATCCGGATGGCCTCGCTGAGAAACTCGAGGGCGAACTCGTAGTTGCCGCTGTCGTGCCCGAGGATGCCGAGGTGATGCAGCGTGTCGAAATGGCCAGGCGCGAGCTGCAGGGCGGCTTCGTAGCGGGCGAAGGCGTCGTCGAAGCGGCCTTCGGTATGGGCGGCGAGCCCGGCGGCGAAGAGCGCGTCGGCCTGGGCGGGGAAATCCTGAACGGTAGTCATGGTTGAAGCGCGTTCTGTTATGGGTTGGCGGCCTGGCGCAATTCGGCCGCGATCGGGTCTGCCGCGTGCACCGCGAGGAGGTTGATCCCGAGCGGGAACACGACATAGCCGAGTTCGGTCACGAAACGCACCAGTTCCTCTTCGTTTGATTTGATCTTTTCAATCAATAGATAAGGCTTGAGCCGGGCGATCGATTCACGCGCGCCCTGCAGCGCCTCCAGTTCCATGCCTTCGATGTCGAGCTTGATGAGGTCGAGGCGCGGCAGGTTCATGGCGTCGATCGCCAGCATCTGCACGGTCTGGGTGGCTGCGTCCGAGTAATCGATGTCCTGGCCGATGAATTCCGTGCCTGCGCCCGGACGCAGCTCCAGGCTGCCGAAGCTGGACGGCACCAGGTAGTCGGGCACCGGGACGCGCAGGGCGCCGTTGCCGGCGCCGATCGCCGCCCAGATCGCACGGGCATTAAAACAATTGTTCAGTGTGAGGTTGCCGGCCAACGCATAAAAGATCCGTTCCTGTGCCTCGAAGGCGAGCACGTCGCCCCAGCCGTGCATGTAGCGCGCCCATTCGATCGTGTGCACGCCGATATTGGCGCCGCAGTCGAGCGCGATCAGGCCGTCGCCGGCATGGCGGCGCCGGCTTTCCAGCAACTGCAGCACGAAGCCCACCTCATCGGCATCGAAGGAGGATTTTTCCAGCAGCTGGTAGCCGACGCCATAGCCGCCGCTGCCGACCATGCGGTAATCGTGGCGGTTGACCAGCATGCTGCCGTGGTCGGTCGAAGCCAGCACGAAGGCGGTGCGGCGCTTTGGCAAATTGTTCATCGAGTTCCTCTGCGGACGTACAAGTAGAGGCGAGTGTATCCCACAGGCAAACATCGGCAAGGGAGGAACAAGAGGGGGAAAGTCCCCTAAATATTTTTCTGGAGATGCCGTCAACGCTCTTGTTGCGGGTGTGGCGTCAGGCAAGAAAGATTCCGGTCCGTTTCAGATGCAAAGTTGCTCACAAACATTTTTTTAAAAAAATCCTCAAGGTTTTGCAGAGGGCTCCGTTAAAGAATACAAGCGAGCTGAAACAGCGACGCAAGCAATAACCGAACCCTGATAGCAGCACCAAACTGAACTGCCCACTGGAGAATGACCATGTCGACCATCAATACCAACCTGTCCTCGCTGAACGCACAACGCAACCTGACCAAGTCGAACAACGAACTGTCGACCTCGATGCAGCGCCTGTCGTCGGGCCTGCGCGTCAACAGCTCGAAGGATGACGCTGCCGGCATGTCGATTGCCACCAAGATGGATTCCCAGATCCGCGGCATGACCCAGGCATCGCGTAACGCCAACGACGGCATCTCGATGATCCAGACCGCCGACGGCGCGCTGTCGAACATCTCGGACGCACTGCAGCGTATGCGTGAACTGGCAGTCCAGGGCGCCAACGAAACCAACGGCACCACGGAATGGTCGAACATCGACAAGGAAATCTCGACCCTGAACACCGAAATCGGCCGTATCGCATCGGACACCAAGTTCAACGGCGTTTCCCTGCTGGCCGCTACCTCGGCAGTCAAGCAGATCCAGGTCGGTGCTGACTCGGGCCAGAAGATCGACGTGACCTTCGGTTCGAACACCGCCTACGCCGGCGTCTCGGCCAGCAGCGTGACCGTCACCAGCGCAGCGACCGCTGCAAGCGCCATCAAGAACATCGATGACGCACTGGCAGCCCTGAACACCGAGCGTGCATCGCTGGGTACCGCCCAGAACCGCATGGGCTACGCCATCAGCAACCTGGCTACCTCGGTCGAGAACCAGTCGGCAGCAAAGAGCCGCATCACCGACACCGACTACGCGTCGGAAACCTCGAAGCTGAGCCGCGCGCAGATCCTGCAGCAGGCTGGTACCGCGATGCTGGCCCAGGCCAACTCGGCACCGAACAGCGTCATGTCACTGCTGCGCGGCTAATCACCGGGTAGGTAAGCAAGGCTATAATCGATGTTTCAACTGTGCGGGGTTCGGCCCCGCACAGCCGTTTGTAAAAGAGGTGTTCCGATGTTGCAACCAATACAAGCTGGAAGCCCATCGGCCGTCGCCGGCAGCACGGCGCGGCCGGCTGCCGAGGCCTCGAACAAGTATGCGATCAATGCCGCTCCCGTCGCTTCCGCGACCGGCGCGGCATTGGCACAAACGGACCGGGCGCCCGGCCATGCCGAACTGGGCAATGTCGTCGCCGACCTGAACAAGGTTGCGCAGGCGAATGCGCAGGGCGTGCGTTTCTCGGTCGACGAGGATACCGGGCGCACCGTCGTCAAGGTGGTCGACACCCAGACCGACAAGGTATTACGGCAGATCCCGAGCGTCGAGGCCCTGAAGCTGTGGCGCTCGATCGAGCAGATGCAAGGCGTGATGTTGCGCGAGAAAGCTTAAAGGAGAATCGCATGGCCATTAGTGCAGCCGGCATGTTGTCCGGACTCGACGTCGACGGTCTCGTCACGTCGCTGATGTCAGTCGAACGCCAGCCGCTCGTCAACCTGCAGTCGAAGACCGCCAGCTTCAATTCGAAGCTGTCGGCCTTCGGCACCCTGAAAAGCGCGGTGTCGACCTTCCAGACCGCGGTCAAGGCCCTGGGCGGCGACGCCCTGCGCGCGCTGACCACCACCTCGACCAAGCCGGACATCGTCGGCATCAGCGCCACCAAGGATGGCGGTGCCGCGGCCGGCAGCTATTCGGTCGAAGTGAGCAAGCTGGCCACCGCCGACAAGCTGGTCTCGAGCGGCGTGGCCACCGGCACCACCTTCAGCGGCAGCGGCTCGATGGACATCACCATCGGCGGCAAGACCACCAAGGTGTCGCTCACCGACGGCAACCTGTCCAGCCTGAGCAGCGCCATCAACATGGCCAATGCCGGCGTCACCGCCACCGTCCTGAACGACGGCACGCAGGACCGCCTCGTCATCACCGGCAACCAGACCGGTACCGCCAACGCCGTCAGCATCAAGGCCAGCGGCACCCTGGCCCAGTTCGACACCACCACGACCCCGGCCGATCCGCTCGACCCGAATTCCGTCGCCGTCACCAGCACGATGACGCGCTCGCAAACCGCGCAGAACGCCGAGATGAAGATCGACGGTATCGCCGTCTCGAAGGCCTCGAACACGGTCACCGACGCGATCAAGGGCGTGACCCTGAACCTGCAGCAGACCAACGTCAGCAGCCCGGTCACGGTCAGCCTGGCGAAGGACACCTCCACGATCAGCAAGAACATCTCCGCTTTCGTGGACGCCTACAACACGCTGGCGACCGCCGTGAACAAGCAGACCGCCTACAATGCCAGCACCAAGACCGGTGCGGTGCTCAACGGCGACGCCTCGGCGCGCTCGATCCTGACCAATATCCGCGCCGAACTGGGCAAGGCGGTGAGCGACGCCGGCGGCCTCAAGACCCTTTCCGACATCGGCATCGCCTTCCAGCGCGACGGCACGCTGAAGCTGGAAAAGCCGGCCAAGCTCGACGCCGCGCTGGCCTCGAACTTCGAAGGGGTCTCGGCCCTGTTCTCGTCGACCTCGGGCGTGGCGACGCGCCTGACCAAGGTGACCGAGGACATGCTGGGCTCGAAAGGCATTTTTAAAACCCGCACCGACGGCCTGAACGACACCATCCGCAGCCTGGGCAAGAGCGAAGAGCGCATGGAACTGCAGCTGGAGCAGACCGAAAAGCGCTACCGTGCGCAGTTCACCTCGCTCGACACCATGATGGTGAACATGCAGAGCATGAGCAGCTACATGACCCAGCAGCTGGCCGCGATCGCCGCCCAGAGCGGTTACTGATCCCGATCGCCGCCCGCACGCCGGGCGGCTTTTCTTTTCCTTCCTTCCGATGATTCGCCTGGCTCTCGTCATGATCGTGCGCGACGAGGCGGCGCGCATTGCCCGCTGCCTCGATTCGGCGCGCGCGCTGGTGGACGACATCGTCGTCCTCGATACCGGCTCGCGCGACGATACCGCCGCCATCGCACGTGCCCACGGCGCCCGTGTATTTGCCTTCGACTGGTGCGATGATTTTGCGGCTGCGCGCAATGCGGCCCTGGACTATTCAAGCGCCGACTGGAACCTCGTGCTCGACGCCGACGAATGGATCGCCGCCGGCAGCGAGCGCGCCACGCTCGACGCATTCATGGAAGGCGAAGCCTGCATCGGCGTGCTGCCGGTGACGAGCGAATTCGACTTGCAGGGCCGCGTCGAGAGCGCGATGCAATGGCTGCCGCGCCTGCTGCCGCGCGGCGTGCGCTACGCCGGCCGCATCCATGAGCAGCCGGTAACGAACCTGCCGCGCCGGCGCATCGGCCTGAGCCTGCGCCACGACGGCTACCGCCGCGACGCCCTGGAGCGCAAGCACGGCCGCAACGATGCGCTGCTGCGGCGCGCGCTGCTCGACGCGCCGGACGATCCCTATCTGCTCTACCAGCTCGGCAAGAACGAGGAAGTGTACGGCGCCCATGAGGCGGCGCTGGAGCGCTATCTCGCTGCGCTGCTTCGCTGCGGCGAGGAGGCGTACCGCCACGACCTGGTCGTGCGCACGCTGTTCTGCCTGAAGAAGGCGGGGCGCCACGCGGATGCGGTGGCGTTGGCGGAAGGCGAGGGCGGTCGCTGGGAAGCCTCGCCCGATTTTTATTTCGTGCTCGGCGACGTGCTGCTCGACTGGGCCGCCGCGACTCCGGAGCAGGCGGGCGAACTGCTGCCCGTGGCCGAAGGCTGCTGGCAGCGCTGCCTGGAACTGGGCGAACGCGCCGATCTCGACGGCGCCGTGGCCGGACGCGGCAGCTATCTCGCCGCCCATAACCTCACCGTGCTCTACGAAAACCTGGGCATGGAGGAAGAGGCGCTGCGCTACGGGGTGCTGGCCGCGCGGCCCTGATTCAGTTGCTAACCCTTATTCGTCAATCGACGAGGGCTTGATTGCGCCGCAATCGCTGCTCAACCATTTGCCCGAGCCGCTGGTCTTCTGGGTCATCGGCTTGCCGTCGGGACCCGCTAAGGTCGCGACCGACTCGAAGGTATAGGCTTTGTCGCCCTGGAACTTGACGGCGGCATCGACTTGCATCTTGGGCTGCGTGCAAGTCATGCTCACGTTCACGCCGCCCACTGTCGGCGTTCCTTTCCGCGTGCAGGAATCCGGTCCCTTCTTGCCCAGCAAATCGAACTTCGCGATGTTTTCCCTGGTGATGCATTCTTTGGTGCGCATGCCATTGCCCGTGAATTCCGTGCCGCGGGCCTGGAGGTCGGCCATCGTCTTCTCGATCTCCTGGCGCTGCTCGGGCGGCATCTTCGCCATCTGCGCCTTCATCCGCTCCAGGTAGCCGGCCATGGCGTTGCCCTGCGCTTTGCCGGGCACCGTGGCCTCGAGCTGCCACAGGCCGGGCTTGATGTTCACCTGTTGGGCCGAGGCGCTGCCGGCGCAGAAGGCGGCAAACGTGAGGAGGGCGGTGGCGATCGCGGTCGTTCTCATGGAGGCTCCTGAAGAATGGGCCTTCAGTCTAGCCGAGGTGTTACTTCTTTCGCATCTATTTGTAACAGTGTTGAGGTTTGCGCGACACGATAGGTATGATGCGGACCGGTAACGCACGCTTGCCGCAGTTTGAAAGTATCGATGAAGCCCAGCCTGAAATTCGGCGCCGCGCTCGCGTTCTGTGCGGCGTTGCTCCTTCCCTGTCCCACGTTTGCCCAGCCGGTTCCCTCCGCCATCCGCACCCTTGCCGTCGAGGCCGCTCGCTCGCCCACGATGCCCGCAGGTCCGTACGACGAACGCGGCTGGCTGGACCGGTTTTACGCTCCGCGCAAGTATGCGCCCGCCTGGACTCCCTCGACGGCCGCGGCTGCCTTGTGGGTGCTGCGCCAGGCTCCGCTGCAGGGCCTCGATCCGCTCGATTACGACAGCGATGCGCTGGAGCGGCAGCTGCGCGCGGGCGCCGCCGGTAGCGCCCATTTCGATGTCGCACTCACCTCGGCGATGCTGCACTACCTGGCCGACCTGCGCGTCGGCCGTGTGCGCTCCGAGTACCACACCCGCGGACCCGATGCGCGCCTGAAGCAGTACGACCCGGTCGAGCGCCTGCGTACCGGGCTGGCCGCCGGCAAGCTGCAGGCCGCGGTGCAGGCGGCCGAGCCGAAAATGCAGCAGTACGGGCGGGTCAAGGCGGCATTGGCACGGTATCGCGTGCTGGCCAAGCAGCCGTATCCGGCACTCCCGGTACCATCCGCAAAGATCAAGCCTGGCGGCGCCTACCCGGACGCGAAGACGCTATTCGAGCGCCTGGTGCTGCTGGGCGACCTGCCGGCGAACGCGGCGGCGCCGAATGACGGCATCTATACCGAGGAACTCAAGGAAGGCGTCGAGCGCTTCCAGGCCCGTCACGGGCTGCTGGACGACGGCGTGCTGGGCCGCGGCACCATCAATGCGCTGAACGTGACACCGGCGCAGCGTGTGCGCCAGCTCGCGCTGACGCTCGAACGCCTGCGCTGGCTGCCGGATTTCGGGCCCGGCCCGCTGATCGTGGTCGACCTGCCGGCTTACCGGCTGTGGGCGCTCCAGAAGGGAAGCAGTGCCGAGATGCCACTGGAGATGCGTGTGGTGGTCGGCACTGCGGTCAAGACGGAAACCCCGCTGTTCGTCGGGCAGATGCGCTACCTCGAGTTCAACCCCTACTGGAACGTCCCGCGCAGCATCCTCGAAAACGAGATCCTGCCCAAGCTCGCGCGCAATCCTGCCTACCTCACGCAAAACGCGATGGAGACGGTGCCGCCGGGCGCGAGCGTGGCGGACCTGAAGGCGGGCCGGGCGCGCGTGCGCCAGCGTCCGGGACCGAAGAACGCACTGGGCGCGATCAAGTTCGCGCTACCCAACCCGATGGACATCTACCTGCACTCGACCCCGGCGCGCGAGGTGTTCGAGCGCAGCCGGCGCGACCTCTCGCACGGCTGCATCCGGGTCGAGCATCCGGCCGCCCTGGCCCAGTTCGTCCTCGGCCAGCAAGGCCCGTGGAGCGCGGACAAGATCCAGGAAGCGCTGCAGCCTGGGCCGACCCGGCACGTCGACTTGCCCCGTCCGATTCCCGTTGTGATTTTCTATGCCACCGCTAGCGTTGGCAGCGACGGCAGTGCGCGTTTTGCTGCGGATATGTATGGGCGGGATGCGAAACTGGCGCAGGTATTGGCGAGCCGCCGTAGCGCTATTGTCTCCGCGCCAGGGCCCCGCTCTGCGGACTAAATAGGCCTCACAAAACCCTTCCTTGTGGTCAGAACGACAAGGCCGTACACTGAGCTATTCTTAGCGTCTGCAATGGCCAGGAGCGGTCCTCTATGTTCACGAGATCCGAATGCCTCAGAGAAACCATGAAGTCATGTAGCTGTTGCCAGGTAGTACAATTTATCGCGTTTTGGGGAGCGCTACGCGAGGCGGTGTGGAAGCGTCCCGTCCTGTTCATTTTCTCCCTAGCTTTGGGAGCTGGTTTCGCATTTGCTACGTGGGTTCAACTGAGCAAAGGGGAGTCCGGCGTTTCCATCTTCCTATCCGCTTTACTCGCCGCTCTCGGCTGTCTAGGCGTCGTCGTGGCACTCAAAGGCTGCAATGCTTGTGTCGCTCGTCTGCTCGGAAGCGCATGACTTCACTCTTTTAGGGCAGTGTACGTGATCGCGAGCCTTTAACGGTCTGCTTCGGGTTGTAGGCGGACGCTATTCAAGGTCTGCAACCCGCCAAAAGCAGACGTTAAAGAAGTAGCAAAGTGTGCAGCCTTATTAAAAGGCACGCTCGTAATCTATACGAGGCGACGCTTAGGAATGGAGCCTAATAGAGCTAGGGCACCAAAAACCAGCAATAATGCTGTCGCTGGCTCAGGAATCGGAAGTGCCTCACGGACAAGATAGCTTCCTGTCATTCGTTCTGCAAAATCATCGGAAGGATTATATTGATGGGTATAAATATAGTCTTGGAAGACATAAGCGGCATAGTGCTGTGTATCGCTCGTGCTTTCCGCTAAGATTCCAATTGAATATCCATAAAAATCAGGAATTGTCTTACCATACAAGTATTGCTCAAAAGTATCCCCCAACGTGTTTAGAAGACTTTGAGTAGCGGATCGATATTCTGGTGAACCGCCACAGAACAAGGTTTCCTCAAAGCAAGTTTGAGTTGGCTCTGCGCCTTGAGATACAAGTAGAGCTTCAAATTCACTTGTTGTGGCATAACGCCAGCCGGAGAGCCTACCTTTGCTCGTTATATCAGCCGCGACCTGACTAAAACTCATGTTCGAAGTCTCAGTTAACTTGAGCCAGTCTATGCCCTTTGACGTGTCAGTAACATAAGTACCATTGTCGATCAGGTTTGCCATTGCAGGTGGACTTGCAAATGTACAGATAGTAGTGAACGTCAGGTAAATTACGCGAGTAGCGAAACCATAAGGAAACCGGCAAAGCTTACGAATCATTGACAAGGCTCTTTCTAAGTCTGCTGAGCTAGAGTAAAAGTGTGTGCAGGAGAATGCTGCTTCCGCGATGCATGAACGCAACAAGGTAAATGTTAGTTAAAAAAATGCCAACATTGGCTGGATAGAATAAACCCTACTTTGGCCAACAGTTATCAACCCTAACGATTAGCTCACCACATAAATCGCGGTTTATCGTTGCTTACATCGTGCACCTTTGCCGTCGATACATCGGCAAAGGAATAGTCCTCCGATTCTCAAAGGTAACTACTTTCGGCTAATAGTACTACTTCAGCGCGTCTGTTTTGAGTCGTAAGCAGACGCTACTAAAGTTCCGCGCCTGACCAAAACGTTGTCACCTGCCGTGACTTCTGGGAGTCCTTCGACGCTGAACGACGCTTGCGCAGCTTAAGGCCGAGATCAGGCCGAGTACGAACGACCACATTGTTGAGGGCTCCGATACCGCCGCGACGTTGATGTCATCGAGCAGTGTACTGTTGTAGGCTCCATTGACATCTCGACCGTAAAATGCGAGCGTGTCGATTGGCCCGAAGTCAGCACGTACTTCGCGCCATTGATTGTCTTTTACCGATACGAGTTCGCCAACTTTAATGCCGGATCGGAAACCCGACACCGTTACATCTCCGAAGTTATGAGCGTACCAGCTACGCACCCAGGCACTATGAAATGTAAATAGGCCGCCTCCGTCACGAACTAGCTTTACTGTACTGCCGTAGTTATCTATGGCAGCAAACTGTCCGCTATGGGCTGGCCCGCTTCCCCACCAGCCGGTAGCGCTGACGTCTACCGCCACGACAGTAGGGTTGAAATGGAAGCCTGCGATCGGCTGCGATAGGTAGGAAAAATCACCGCGTTTTCCAGCCCCTTCGAAATCAATCACGGATGCATTTGCGTTCGAAAATACGCTCGTAAAAAGAATAGCTGCAAGAAAACGCACGGACATCATTCATTCCTCTTTTCTTTTATTTAATGTTTGACGGCAGGGTCAATGGCTGCTGCCAGCGTACGGGTCATGTCTGGTAACGTAGCTGACGATTAGCTTGTATGTCTGCAAGTTGCGACGTGAAGCGAGAGTCAGGATGCCGAAGCCCAATGCAAACAACGAAACTGAACCTGACTCTGGGAGCGGTGACCCAGGAAGCTGTGCTGGGTTCAAGTCCACCTGATCACCACGACCAAAAAAACCTTCTTTGAACGCGTGCCTGTCGTCGTAAACATTAACGAAAGAGGTTATATAAGCTTGTGGGAATGAAAAACTGTAAGAAGCGGATCGATTTGAAGGGTCCATGACTTCTGGTACCATAAAATAATTTGCTACTGTAATCTGCATGCTACCAAGCAGAAAAGAAGAAAGCGTTTGTTGATAATTTCCGTTACTCAACACAGACCATGCCTGCTGAGCAGACACACTGGAAAAAACTTTACTATTACTACCGATTGAAATCTCAATCGTGCTAGTCCCTAGGTCAGTGAAGCCATGATCTGGAAAGCTGCCATTAAACTCTTGCGTGATTTTCAGCTGATAGGTGTCCCCGTTGCGGATTTCATTTCCAAAGCAAGTGGCGAAAAAATTCCCCGCCGTAAAATCCACCACTCTCCCAGAAACAATACTTGTTAGAGGCGTAGCATCGACGCCCGAGACAGTAAAGAAGAAACACAAAACGGCAGCAAGTTTGCGAAAATTAAACAACTGTTACTCCGTAGAATTATACTTTGATATCGTAACACTCTGCTAACTAGTTGTAAAGCTCGCAATTCTTCAACTGCATTAGCCTTTGATCGGTGCCGCGCTGAGCATGCCTTCGACAATATCTATGGCAATCGGCGCCTAATGTCAGGTCGATTATTAGACTGGCGGGAATGCGGTATAAGCCCAGTTTGGTAAAACATAGGGCTGATGCATACCTTGCTCGAACCGTCATACGCCTGTTTGCACCTCTCAAACAGCCGATTACACGGCGCTTGGAAACGCGATTCATAGGTTGGAAGGTGACAGTCCTATTTTGATGAGCAAGTTGACTGGAAGAGTTTAGACCGCAGGTGCCGCACTCTCGGGCGAAGACTGTGTGCAAGAGTTCGAGGGCAGGGCGGGGAAGTTCGATTAGGGCGGTTTGCTGACCTACACACTGTGCTGTTGTGGATGCCAAGTGAACTCAACAATAAAATATAAGTGAGGAAACACTCCCGGGAGAGGTATTCCCCGTGGGCGGAGTACAGTTGGGCCAGGTCTGACATCCAGGCGCAAGCCGTAATGCTGAGATTAAGGAAGAGTCTGGGTCGAAATGACAGATCCGACCCTGCATACGCGAGCAGTCAGCAAGATCATTGGACATGACATCGGACCCGTACCGTATCACCGCGTGGAGTATTTGAAGCCGAGGGCTTCAAATACGAGTCCACCCGACGGATCCCGGCGCGCATCAGCGCGATACGGTGCAAACATGACTGAGTGCGGTCCCAGCAGCGGGCAGGCCGCTCATTCCGCCACCACTACCCGATTCTTGCCCGTCTGCTTGGCCTGATACATCGCCTTGTCAACGCGCGCCAGCAGCGTCGCCTGGTCTTCGTTCGGCAGGCGCAGCGCCACCCCGGCGGAGAAGGTAATCAGGAGCTTCTCGTTATCGTGCAGGAAGAAGTGCTTGGTCAGCTCGCGCTGCAGGCGGATCATGGTTTGCACGGCCGCGTCGACTGGGGTTTCCGGCAGCATGATCATGAATTCCTCGCCGCCGAAGCGGGCGATCACGTCGATCGAGCGCAGGGTCGATTTCACCACCTTCGCCAGGTGGCGCAGGGCGTTGTCGCCGGCCAGGTGGCCGTAGGTGTCGTTCAGCTTCTTGAAATTGTCGAGGTCGAGGAGGGCCACACACAGCGGCGTGTTGCGGCGGTCGGCGCGGGCGCTTTCGCGTTCGAACACGTCGTCCAGGCCGCGCCGGTTCAGGGTGCCGGTGAGCTGGTCTTCGCGCACCAGTTCGCTCATGTGCTGCAGCTTCGCTTCCAGTTCCTTGATGCGGCTTTCCGCTTCCTGCACTTCCTTGTGCGCGGCCAGCATGCGGTCGCGCGAAGCAAGCGCCTCGGCCTGCGCCTGCTTCGTTTCGCGCAGCACCTCGTCGAGCACTTCGTTCAGTTCGGTGATGTCGGCGGCGTGGCGAATGCGGTCCGAGAAGCCGCCCAGCTTGTCGTGGAAGTCGCCGGTCGAGGCCGCCACCGAACCGAGACGGTCGATGAAGGTCATCATCATGTTCTTGACGGTGGCTTTCACGTCCGACAGGTTGTGCTTCAGCTGCCCCTGTTTATAAATCACGTCCTTCAGGCTGCGCGTTACGTCTTCCAGCGAGCGCGTGTCGATCGGGCCGCTGATGAGTTCCTGCACGGCCTCGATCTGGCCGCGCATCCAGCTGTCGTCGTCCAGCAGTTCGCTGACGTTCTCCAGCAATAATTTAAACAGGCGCAGCAGCAGTTCCTGCTGTTCGCCGGCGTCGCCGTTGTGCAGTTCGATCTGGAAGCACAGTTCCTTCAGGCGCGTGGCGATTTCCTGCAGCGCCGCTTCGCTGTGGGCCACCTTGACAGCCGCGCCCAGCGATTCGGCTTCGCTGGCGAGCGTCGGGCTGGCCGGCAGCAGCGAGGCCAGAGCGAATGCCAGCGTGCGGCTGAGCAGTTCGCGCAGGAGGATGGTGTCCTTGCTTTCCATGCCGTAGGTCACGCCCGGCGGAATGCCGCGCCGCAGGTGCTTTTCGACCAGCTGCGACAGGGCGCGCGCATAGCCGTCCCAGTCGCGCGCTTTCACAGCGCGGTTCAGGCGGCGGCCGTATTCGGCCAGCTCGCCCGGGGTGTCGGTCAGCTGCGTGGCGAAGTCGCCAAGCACCAGTTCGGCAGGAGCGGATGCCACGGGCGCCGGCGCCGGCTTCTGGATGCCGGCGATCTCGTCGTAGATCTCGCGATAGGCGTCGGGCGTGGGCGCGATGCGGCGCGTGGCGAGGCGGCGAAAGGCCTCGCGGGCAATGTCGACGGGATTCTGTGCAGGCGGGTTGGACATGATGCAAAGGCTACGTATTTACTATGCAGCAATGATAAGCATCTTTTCTTTTCGGCATCGCACGAAAAGAGGCCGGAAAGTCTCTTACTAAACGGCAATGGATGAGCTGGCCTATTCTACGAGCTGGTTGCGGATGGCGTAGTGGGTCAGTTCTGCGCTGGTTTTGAGGTTCATCTTCGCCAGCAGGCGGGCCCGGTATTCGCTCACCGTTTTCACCGACAGCGACAATTCGCGCGCGATCTCGCTCACCGTCTTGCCCGAAGCGATCATCGTCAGCGTCTGGAACTCGCGGTCAGAAAGGCTGTCGTGCGGCGGCGCTTCGTGGTCGGCGCCGACCTGGCTCGCCAGCGCCTGGGCCAGCGTGGCGCTGACGTATTTCTGGCCGGCTGCCACCTGGCGAATTGCAGTGACGAGCTCGCGCGGCGCGCTCTGCTTGGTCAGATAACCGGCCGCGCCCGCCTTCAGGGCACGGATCGCGTACTGGTCTTCGCGGTGCATCGACAGCATTAGCACGGCCAGTTCCGGGCGTTCCTGCTTGATCTGCTTGAGCACCTCGATGCCGTTGCGGTCGGGCATGGAGATGTCCAACAGCATCACGTGGCAGCGCGACTTGCGGAAGAGCTTGATCGCGTCCAGGCCGTTCTCGGCCTCGCCGGCGACGACGATGTCGCGCTGTTCGGCCAGGATCTGTTTCAGGCCTTCGCGCACGATGGCGTGGTCGTCGGCAATGAATACGCGGATGGTGGCTTTGTCGGTCATTGTTCCCTGGGCATTTCACTACGGGCGGTTGGCGATGGAGCCAGCCGGATCTTGATTGTCACCATCGTGCCACCTCCGGGCGCCGCCGACAAGGTCAACGTGCCGCCCAGCGCGCGCGCCCGTTCGCTCATGCCGCGCAGGCCGAAGGAGTGCGGCTTCAGGCGGTCGGCCGGAGCGATGCCGCGGCCGTTGTCGCAGATGGCGAGCGTCAGGTGCTGCCGCTGGCGGCGCAGGGTCACCGTCACGCGCGTCGCGCCCGCATGCTTGGCGACGTTCGTCAGCGCTTCCTGGAAGATGCGGAACAGCGCCGCCGCATGATCCGGATCGAGTTCGATCTCGCGCTCGGCGCTGCGGAAGATGCAGGCGATGCCGGAGCCCTTCTCGAATTCGCGCGCCTGCCATTCCAGCGCGGCGACGATGCCCAGGTCCAGGGTCGAGGGGCGCAGGTCGAGCGAGATGCGGTGCACGGCCTCGATGGTGCGGTCGACCAGGTCGTCGAGGTAGGTCGCCTTTTCCAGCAGGGCGGGCTGGTCCTGGGGCAGGCGGCTACTCAGCATCGACAGCGCCATCTTGATCGCGGTAAGGTTGCCGCCCAGGTCGTCGTGGATCTCGCGCGCGATGCGGGCCCGTTCCTGCTCCTTCACCTGCTCGCTATGTTCCGTCAGCTCGGCCAGCCGCGCGCGCGAGCGCAGGGCTTCCTGCTGCTCGATCTTGCTGTCGGTGATGTTGGTCATGATGCCGTCCCACTGGACCGCACCGCCGCCCGCCGCATGGGGCGTAGCGCGCAGGTTGATCCATTTGACGTCTTTCCAGGCGTCGATCCAGATCCGGCCTTCCCAGTTCCAGCTTGATAAGGAAATCTTCGACACCGCCATCGCTTCCAGGTAGCCCTTGCGGTCTTCCGGCAGGATCAGGCGCAGGAACAGGTCGGGGTCGAGCTGCAGCTGGGCCGGCTGCACGCCGAGCAGGGAGGCGCAGCCTTCGCTCAGGTAGGGGAAAGAATGGCGTCCGTCGGCGGCGAGCAGGAACTGGTAGACCAGGCCCGGTGTGTGATCGACGATGGCGTTGAAGCGCGTCTGGTACTGGGCGAGGGCGCTGGACGCCGCCTGTTCGGGCGAGAGGTCGTCGCCGATCGCCAGCAGCAGAGAACGGCCGTCGCGCTGGGTGCGCAAGAAGGTCAGCTTGGCCGGATAGCTGCTGCCGTCGGCGCGCCGCAATTCGGTGCGCAGGCAGCGCTGGTCGCCGATGTCTTCGCCCAGGCTGGCCAATAGCGCATTCAGGGCGCCGTCGTCCAGGCCGGGGGCGACGTCGCTGGCGCGCAGGCCTTGCGGCATGGCGCCATCGTAGCCGAGGTTGGCGCGGGCGCTGGTATTCATGTCGACCAGGGCCAGCGTGGCCGCGTCGATCAGCAGGATTTCGGCCGGCGCGGCGTGCATGGGCGCGGCCAGCAGGGGTTCGGTGCTCGTCATGTCCTGTCGTTTTCTGGTTTGCGGCGCCGGCGCCAGAGAGAAACGAAGCGGCGCAGGGCGCGCGCGCTGCGCGTGGCGTGGCGGCTGCCGAAGGGCACGGAAGGGCGCAACTGGTAGCGCAGCCGGCGCAGGGTACGGCGCAGGCTCGAGAACGAACGGCGCGCCTGACTGTACATGACGCTGGCGCGCAGGCGGGCAATGAGCTGGTCCTTGAACATAATGAAGCGATTGTGCCACCGCGCAAACCAGACGAGCGCCAGCAAGGACGGCAGGGTCAGCACGTAGATGCGCGCCACCACCACCGCTCCGCCCAGCTTGGCGACAATGAAGACCAGCAGGCCGGTCAGGGCGTGACCGTGGGCGATCGCGAGTAAAGCCAGAAACTTGACCGGCAACAGCAGCAGGCCGGGCAGGGCAAAAGCGAGCAGGGCGGCCCAGGGCGGCAGGCGCCGGATGCCGTTTTCCAGCATCCGCAGCGGCGGCCAGGTGGCCAGCCCGCTGGCGAAGCGGCTACCCGTTTCCCACAGCCATTGCTCGGCCAGCAGCAGGAGCGCCACCAGGTAGAGCAGGGGCGCGAGCAGCGGACTGCGGGAAGGAAGTCGACTCGTCATGCTGCGCATGATACGGCATCCGCGCAAGCAATCCTTAGGCGAAGCTGAGCAATCCGGCAACGGTTTTTCAAGGCCGGCGATCTGGGGCTACAATGGACGAATGAACAAGGCATTTGTAAAAGAGTCCGACAACGACGACGATGACGAAGCCGTCGCCCTGGCGCAGGCGATTCCCGCCGGCGCCAAGAACTACATCACTCCTGGCGGCTACAAGGCCATCAAGGATGAATTGCTGCAGCTGATCGACGTCGACCGTCCGGAAGTGGTGCGCGTGGTGCACTGGGCCGCTTCGAACGGCGACCGCTCGGAAAACGGCGACTACATCTACGGCAAGCGCCGCCTGCGCGAGATCGACCGCCGTATCCGTTTTCTTACCAAGCGCATGGATTCGGCCTTCGTCGTCGATCCGAGCGTGCATTACGGGAACGACCAGGTCTTCTTCGGCGCCACCGTCACCTACGTCAACAAGGCGGGAGAAGAACACACGGTCACCATCGTCGGCGTCGACGAGCTCGACCCATTGCGCGGACGCATCAGCTGGGTCTCGCCGGTGGCGCGCGCGCTGACCAAGTGCCGCGAGGGCGACGTCGCCACCCTGCAGACGCCGCAGGGCAGCGACGAACTGGAGATCGTGTCGGTCGAGTATCCGGAACCCATCGCCGACTGAATTATTCCTGGGCTGGTAAGATGTCTGCTTTGGCGCACCTGGCCCCCACATGAACCGATCCATCGACACCGCACGCGAGTCCGACGTCCTGGCCGCGCTGCGGCGGGCGACAAGCTCGCGCCACGAACGCCTCGACAGCGGCTTGCCGCTCTCCGCGCCCGACGCCACCCTGGCCGACTACCATCAACACCTGCAACTGCTGCGCGCCTGGCTGGCGCCGCTCGACGCCTGGCAGCAAGGCTACACGGACGGCCCGCAAGGCCCGGCCGGCCTGGCTGACGCCCCGCACCTGGACTTGATCGAGGCTGACCTGGCCGATCCCGCCCTGAGCGGCTGCACCGAGCCCGTGCAGGCAAGCCCGGCACCCTGGCCAGTCGATGCCTCGCCCGCCTACCGCTGGGGCGTCGCTTATGTCGTCGAAGGCTCGCAGCTGGGCGGCGCCGTGCTCTATAAACGCCTGTCAGACCAGCTGGCGCCGCATCCGCTGCGCTACCTGCGCGGCGCGGGCGAGGCCGGCCCCGGTCCGCGCTGGCGCGCCTTCATGGAAGCGTTGCGCGCCGAAGTGCATAGCGAGGGCGACGTGGCCGAAGCCTGTGCCGGCGCCTGCGATGCTTTCGATCGCATCCTGGGGCTGGCTTTCGACGGAAAAGATTGATTCCACACCAACTCAGGGATGCCGCCATGCCGCTGCCGCTGGAAACGAACGCACCGACCGACTTCGATTTCATCATCGGCGACTGGACCGTCGAACACCGGCGCCTGAATTCCCGCCTGACCGGCTGCAGCGAGTGGACCACGTTCACGGGCCGCTCCTCGACTGTGAAAACCCTCGGCGGCTTCGGCAACCTCGAAGACAACATCCTCGACTTCCCGGACGGACGCGTGCGTGCGCTGGCGATGCGCTCGTATTCCCGCGAGACGGGGACCTGGTCGATCTGGTGGCTGGACGGGCGTAACCCGACCGCGCTCGACGTGCCGGTAGTCGGCAAGTTCTCCGATGGCGTCGGCCTGTTCTTTGCCGACGACGTGCTCGACGGGCAGGCGATCAAGGTGCGCTTTACCTGGACGGCACTGCCGGGCAGGAATCCGACTTGGGAGCAGGCGTTCTCGAACGATGGGGGAGAGAGCTGGGAAACCAACTGGACGATGAAGTTTGTGTCCGCGTCGTGACGGGCGCTAACCGACGCTGCGCTTACGCTTCACTACCGATAACTGCTTCACCGACGGGTGTTGCAGCTGTCAGCTTGACGTACTGAACGTTTAATGTAATGGCTTCGCTATAGCGCAGCACAAAATTGTCTCCATCGACGGGATAAAAGCGGTCCTTTCCCATGCTGGTGCCATTTGCCTCGGCCGATTTATCCTTGGATAGAGGGCGACGTGACACTTGTTGAAGGATCAGGCGATCAAGTTGTCCCTCCGAGTCGAAATAAAAGTCGTCCAGGATGCCGACGTACAGGACTGCTTCTTTCGCTACTTCGACAATCGCCGAAATGAAAACAAGATCCGGTTGCTCGTCGTCGACGAAGTCTGCGCCAGTCAGCAGGTAATACCAGGGCGCATCGTGGAAGCGGAACACCGTGCTCAATGGCGCACCTTCTCGGTCCAGCCTGAAGGTCGAGATCGCGCTGCGCACCGACATTGGAATCAGATAGGAGGCAACCAAAAGCGAAATGAAATAGGTGGCAATGGGTTGAAACTCAATGCCTACCTGCTGTGCCGCCTTGGCTTGACTGACTGGTACCGATGAAAGCAAGTTCATCAACACGACCGGATCGAACTCACGTGAAAAAAGCAGATGCGAGCCCGTCAGCCACGCGAGATGGAGCAGGATCGCCCACAGTACAGCTTCAGCCACGACATGGCCGAATGGTGAAAAATCGATGGAAGTACGTTCTGCGCGTTTCAGGCCGCTTCGGAAGATGAAGCCTGGCAACAGGATGACAAACAAGATGAGCGTCGGCAGCGCGACATTCATTGTTTAAAAATCAGGCTGCTTTCGCGGCTTTCGGAACGACGGTTGCCTGCACCGTTAGCGCTCCATCCTTGCTGCGGATGAGGAATTGACGTGCTCCAGCTTGCTGTGCCCGTGCATCGTTCGATTTCCTGTTGACCAGGAAATCGCGTAGTTGATCGCTCGCAGCGGGATCAGCAAGAAGTTGCGTCGCCAGTTTGCTTTTGAGTGCTTTCATGGACCTACTATGCCATAAATACCAAAGGAGATGGAGCGCATGTGGGCGGGGTTGTGAGCGCGCAAGTACCCATCAGGCCCGCTCGCGCTCCACGCGATTGACCCCCGCCACCCTACGCAAATTGCGGATCAAGTGCGCCAGGTGCACCCGATCCTTCACCTGAATCGTAAAGCGCAACTGCGTCATCATGTTCTCGTCGTCCTCGTCCATGCCGACATAGGTGATGTTGCCGTCCGATTCGCCGATCTCGGCCGCCACGCGCGCGAGGATGCCCTTTTCGTTGTTGATCAGCAGTCGGATGCGGCAGTCGAAGCGGCGGTTCAGCTCCTCGCCCCACTGCACGGCGATCCAGCGGTCCGGCTCTTTCGCACGCATGCGCTTGGCCGGCAGGCAGTCGCAGGTGTGGACCACCAGGCCCTGGTCGCGCCGCAGCTGGCCGGTGATCTGGTCGCCCGGGATCGGCAGGCAGCAGGGCGCCAATTGCACCGAGACGCCTTCGCTGCCGTAGATCGTGACCGGGTCGATGTCGGCGGCGGGTGGCAGGTTCGAGGGCAGGGTGTCGGACTCGCCGCCGTCCATCAGGCCGAAGATGTGGCGCGCCACCAGGGCCGGCATGCGCTTGCCGATGCCGATGTCGGCGTACAGTTCGTCCATCGACTTGGCCGAGGATTCGGCCAGCAGCTTTTCGATCGTGCTGGCCGGCAGCTCGGGTTCGATGTTGCGCGCGGCGAGCGCCTGCGCCAGCAGTTCCTGGCCCAGTTCCACCGACTCGTTGACGTTGATGGTGCGCAGGTGGTGGCGGATCGCCGAGCGCGCCTTGCCGGTGCGTACGTAGCTAAGCCAGGTCGGGCTCGGGCGCGAATCCGGGTCGGTGACGATCTCGACGATGTCGCCGTTGTGCAGCTCGGTGCGCAGCGGCTGGGTTTCGTTGTTAATTTTCACCGCCACCGTGTGGTCGCCGATGCCGGTGTGGATGGAGTATGCGAAGTCGAGCGCCGTGGCGCCGCGCGGCAGGGCGATGATCTTCGACTTCGGCGTGAACACGTATACCGAGTCCGGGAACAGGTCGACCTTCACGTGTTCGAGGAATTCGGCCGAGTCGCCGGTCTGCTGCTGGATGTCGAGCAGCGACTGCAGCCAGGCGTGGGTACGCTGCTGCAGGTCCGACATGTTCTGGTCGCCCGTCTTGTACAGCCAGTGCGCCGCCACGCCGCTCTCGGCGGTGCGGTGCATGTCCTGGGTGCGGATCTGGAATTCGACCGGGGTGCCGTAGGGGCCGATCAGGGTGGTGTGCAGCGACTGGTAGCCGTTCAGCTTGCG
>Ga0308160_10000752_pt1 | contig 54588 bp, 44 predicted proteins | sample PhyFR1_FD_201036 | JGI IMG/M metagenome (GOLD analysis project Ga0308160, IMG submission 201036) | Phyllosphere microbial communities from UC Gill Tract Community Farm, Albany, California, United States - DLSLF.R1 | ecosystem: Host-associated > Plants > Phyllosphere > Unclassified | place: USA...
ACCGCCGAATTTCTTCGACAGAACGGTTGCGATTGCAGCCGTCAGGGTGGTTTTGCCGTGGTCAACGTGACCGATGGTGCCGACGTTGACGTGCGGCTTGGTCCGTTCGAATTTTTCCTTAGCCATTCTAGACTCCTAAGATCCAACAATATTTGAAAAGTACCGGGCCCGCACGACGATCGAGCTGCTGACTGCCGTACAAAATTCTGGTGCCCTTGACGTGGATTGAACACGTGGCCTCTCCCTTACCAAGGGAGTGCTCTACCACTGAGCTACAAGGGCTGATTTGAAACTGGAGCGGGTGAAGGGAATCGAACCCTCGTCATAAGCTTGGAAGGCTTCAGCTCTACCATTGAGCTACACCCGCACGAGGTACAACTTGCATTCAATTCAACTTCACGATCCACGCATTGGTGGTGGGGGCTGGATTCGAACCAGCGTACTCAGAGAGGGCAGATTTACAGTCTGCTGCCTTTAACCACTCGGCCACCCCACCGCGAAGAACCGCAGAGTATGAAGTACGCGCAATCTGCTGTCAACTACCTTTCCTAGAACTGATCTAGCGCACAGAGTGTCGTTGCTTCGGGGCGTGATTGTATAGACCCAGCTGGAAGTCTGCAAGGGTTGTTTGTCATTTAGTTTTAAGAAAAGCGCATGCGCCTCAAGCACCGGCGCCGAGGGCGGCCAGCACCTGGCCTTTGAGGGCCTTGATCAGGGCCGTCTCGTCGGGCGGCACGCCTTCCGGCGCGGCGGCGATGCGGTCGGCGTAGAACAGGCCGAGCTGGACCTTGTTCACCACCAGCGGCAGCACGATGAAGCTTTTCGCCTCCGGCAGCAGCGCCTTGTGCCAGGGCGGCAGCAGGTCGCGGATCTTCGGGCCGGCGGCGTCGGCAATCATCAGGTCGGCGTCATTTTCCATCGACAGGTGGAACAGGTCGCGGCTGGACGCCACCGGGAACGCGAACCCGGCCTGCTGGCGCGCCTGGCTGGCGCCGAACGATGCGCGCGCGCGGTATTGGCCCGACTTGGCGTCCTTCAGCGCAACGGTGGCGAAGCGGAATCCCATCGACGTGTACAGCGTCTCGAGCACCGCCAGGATCAGGTCGTTGACCTTGTGCTGGCCGGAAGCGCGCATCTGCGTGACTTCCTGCACGCCGGCCAGCAGCTGGTCGCGCGCATTGCGCGGCTTGCCGCTTGGCCAGGCGCCCTGCTCTTCCTCTTCCGCGCCGAGCGTGGCCAGCAGCAGCACGTTGGGCAGACCACCGCTGTCCGGCTCGGCCTCCTGCCTGGGCAGCGGCTGCATGTTCATGCTCTGCATCAGGGCGGTCATCTCCTGCGCCACCGCGTCGAACAGCTCTTCCAGCTGGGTCGCAGTCAGGTTCAATGCGCTGCCATAGCGCGCCAACAGGCTGCGTGCTTCCGGCGTGCCGGCCGGATCGGCGCAACGCCCCAGCAATTGCGCGACCTCCTGGCTGAACGACGCCACCTGGCGCATCCATTCGCCGCGGTTGAGCGCCACTTTCAGTACGCCCTCGCCGAGCGCACGCTGGGCGCGCATGATCACGTCCGGGATCTTCCATTCGGCCAGCACCGCTTCCGACAAGGCGTCGTAGCTGCAGCCGAGGATCATCTGCGCGGCCTGGGCCAGCGTGTGCTTGCCGGTCGCGGCCAGTGCGGCGATCTCGCGGTAGCGCTCGTGCGCATGCGAGGCCACCAGCAAGGGCCCGAGGTTCTTGAACAGCGCGCCGATCGACGCTTCCTCGGCGCCCTGGTAAAAGCTGTGGCGCGCCATCTCGCGCCCGACCAGGCTGGCGCATAGCGAGGCTTCCAGCTCGACGCGCACGCTGTACGCATGCTCGCTGCTGGCCAACGCATCGACCAGCAGCATCGCCAGCGCCGTGGTCTTGACGTTGTCGAAGCCGAGCAGCGAGATGGCGCGCGAAATGGTGGTGACGGCGGTGCCGGCGGCGGTCCGGTAGCGCACCGTGTTCGCCAGGCGCAGGATGCGCTGGGTCAGCGCGACGTCGGACAGCACGTAGTAGGCGAGATCGTGCGTGCCTTCGTCATCCGACGACGCCATCTGCACCACGCGCGCGACCGAGCTGCCGAGCGCGAACATGTCTTCGTCGCCGCAGACTTTGTGCAGCAGCGCGGCGCGCACGCGGCGGCGGTCCGGCGCATTGTCTTCGTTTGCCGCCGCAGGCAGAAGGACGGCTGGACTCATGATCTTGTTCAATTACACTGCTTTCTTCGGGCGCGGGCCCTTGTCGTATTTTTTCTGGATCTGCAGGTGCAGGCCGGCCAGCGCTGGCAGCTTCGGATTGACCGGGTCGAGCCGGCGCACCGCGCCGATGTAGCGCAGCGCCTGCTGGCCGAGGCGTTCGTCCCAGCCGTCGTGATCGAGGCACTTGAGCACGGCCAGAGCGGCATTGAACGCGACTTGCGGATTGTCGGGCAGCTTGGTCACCGCTTCTTCCATCAGCGTCACCGCGCCCTTGAAGTCGCCATCGCGCGCGCGCGTGGCGCCGTTGGCGACCAAGTCGACCACCTGCTGGCGGCTTTCCGACGCCAGCTGCTTGGCCAGTGCGCCGTGGCCGGCATTCTCGAACACCGCCATCGCCTTGGCCAGCATCGCGCCGTTCTGGGCATTGCGCATGACTTCGCGCATGACCTCGGCCGCGCCCTCGGCCTGGTGGTTGTCGAGCGCCACGCGCGCCAGTTCCAGCTTGAGCTCGGGCCGCAGCTCGGGCGCCTCCTTGCTGGCCGTTAGCGCCGCGATCAAGGCTTCGTTCAGGCGCACGTCGTTGCCGGTGTACTCGTGCACCATGCTGGCCGCGATCGCGCTGCACAGCGTGGCATGCTTCTGGAACGCCATCGATTTATCTAGGTCGCGGATCACGGCCGCGGCCTGCACCGGATCGCCCTTGCGCACCAGCGTCTGCACCAGGCGCACGTGGTCTTGCGGATCCTTGAATTCGGAATACTTGGCTTTGCTCACCACCTGTTTGAGGATCTTTTCGGCGGTGTCGTGGTCGCCTGCCTCGAGCGCGGTCTCGCCCAGCTTGCGCAGGCGCCGCACCGCATGCGGCGATACGCCCACGGCATCGCTCAGCACCGCCTGCGCCTTGCCGAGTTCGCCGACCGCCTCGTGGGTGCGCGCCAGCCAGTCATAGGCATCGACAAAGTTTTTATTCGTGTCGACCAGGTCTTCCAGGATCTCTTGCGCTTCGCCGAAGCGCTCGCGCAGGAACAGGGTCTTGGCCAGGCCCAGGCGCGCCCAGGCGATCGCCTTGGTCTCGATCAGGCGCTGGTAGATCGGCGCCGATTGTTCCGGTTCGCCCAGGAACATGTGCAACTCGGCGCGCAGGCGCAAGAAATCGACCAGGTAGCGCGGATGCTTCGCCTCGCCTTCCAGACAGGCATCGATCGCCTCGCGCTGGCTGCCGGCTTCCATCAGCTGGTACACCGGCAGCAGCGCATTGCGGCGCTCCAAGCCGCGTCCGATGCGGTCCAGCAGGCGGTCGGCCGTGAACGGCTTCAGGATGTAGTCGGTCGGACCGAGCTCGGCAGCGCTGACGACCTTGCCGTAGTCGCCCTCGGCCGTGACCATGAAGAACATCGTCGACAAGGGCATCAGCTTGTGGTGGCGCACGTCTTCGAGCAACTGCTGGCCGTCCTGGCCGCCCTCGAGCGCGTATTCGCACAGGATCAGGTCGAAGTGCTTGGTGCCGAGATGCTTGACGGCCTGGTTGGAACTGCCGACGTGCTCGACCCTGGACAAGCCGCACTGGGTGAGCATGTTATGGATCGTCGCGCGCATCCCGGCATGCGGCTCGATGATCAAGGCGTTGAGGCCGTCAAGTTCGTTCATGTCCCGGCTTTTTCCGTAGTGCCACGGTGGGCGTGGGCAGGCTGCATGGGCCCGCATTCTCTGCCGAGTATATTACGTCACAGGAACAAAATACTTGAATCTGGGCAACATCAATCGGGAAGCGTGTGAAAAACCACACTTCCGGCCGCTTCCACTCTTCGACGTCGATCAGACGTCGATCTGGCGCCGATCAAGCGTCGGGCTGCGGCGCCGCCGCCTGGCGCAGGATGCGCTTGCCGTTGACGCAGTCGGTGCGCGCTCCGCCGACCAGGATGTTCTGGTAGCGCACCTCGTACTTGCCGGCCGAAAGCTTGTCGATCAGGAACTTGGCGCGGCCCAGCACGTAGGCATGGCGCACGTTGGAACGGCGGTCGAGGTCGTAGATCTTGACCAGCACCGGCGATGGATTGTTGCTGTTGTCGACCAGCACCTGCATTTCCTCGCCCTGGTTTCCGACCGGGAAACCGTCGATGTAGCCGGACTGCGGCGGCCACGGGTCGCCGTTCGGCGCGACCTGGCTTTGCAGGTCGGTGTCGCAGTCGGGCTGGCGCGCCGGCACCACCAGCTGGGTCACGCCGAGCGCCTTGACGTCGGGCGGCGCATCGGAGGATTCCGACTGACCGGCGGGCCGCGCCCAGCCGTCTACTTTGGCATCGCTACGCGCGTCGGTGCCGGCATCGCTGGCGGACGGCTCGGCGACGGCGTCGGCGCTCGCGGCGCCCTGCCCTGGCGGCGCCGGGCGCGCCGTACCGGCCGCCGGCTTGCCGGCAAAGGCCAGCGCACTGGGCAGTATCCTGGGTGAATCGATGGCGATGAAGGCGGCCGCCGCCCCGATGCCGAGGCAGGCCAGCATCCCGCCCCACCAGCGCGGATCGCGCAGCACGCGCGCGCGCGACGGCGCGTCGACCTGGCGCGGCTCCCAGCCGGCATCACCGCGCTGTTTATCGCGGCCCTCCTCGCCGTGCGAGCTTTCCAGCCACTCGACTTCCCACTCCTCGGCGGCGATCCACTCGTCGTGCTCCTTGCGGCGCGCGGGATCGGACAGGATGTTGTAGGCGGTATTGACGATCGCCATGATGCGCGCGGCGCGTTCGTCGCCCGGATTCTTGTCGGGGTGATATTTCTGGCTGAGTGCCTTGTAGGCCGCGCGAATGACTTCCTGAGGCGCATGGCGCGACACCTTCAGGTTGTCATAATGGGTATGGATCTTGGCCATGGCTCGATGGGTGTGCCGCTCCGGCAGGGTTGCTCTTATATTAGCTGAATCACGGCAGAGCAAGCATAGCCGGGTTTGTATCCTGTGCGCAAGATGCCAGAAATACTACAGGCGATGGCTGCGGTCGGCGCGCGCGATCGCCGGTTCGAGCTCGACGCCGTGGCCGACTACCAGCACCTTGAACAATTCCCCCATCTCGGCCGGCGACACCAGCTTTTGCACCGCCTTCGATTGCGGCAGGTAACGCAGCGTGTCTTCCGGGTCGGTCTCCAGCAGCAGCTCGCCGATGCCGCCGGCCAGCAGGAAGGCGGCCTGGCTCATGTAGGCGAGCACGTCCAGTCCGGCGTCCTGGGCCGCCAGCGCCATCGCCGTGAAATCGACGTGGGCAGTGATGTCCTGCAGGCCCGGCATATAAAAAGGATCGGGATGCGCGTGGTGGCGGTAGTGGCACATCAGGGTGCCGCCGCTGCGCTCGTCGAAATAAAACTCGCGCGCCGGAAAACCGTAATCGACCAGGATCGCCGCGCCGCGGCTGCCCTTGGCCGTGAACATCGCGGCCAGCGAACCCATGAAGCCGCAGGCGACCGGGTGCACCTCGGTCAAATATCCATCTTGCAGTTGATCCGCATCAGGGATCTGGCGCGCAATCCCCTCGAGCAACGCGGCATCGGGCTCGCCCGCTTCGAACGCAAAGCGGCCCTCCTCGATGGTCACCATCTGGCGGCGCCAGCGCCCGCCTTCCTTGACGACCAGTTCGACCGGCATCGCGTCGAGCACTTCGTTGGCCAGCACCGCGCCCTGGAAGGTGTCCGGAAAACCGCTCAGCCAGCGCACCTGCGGGAAGGTTTTGAGGGCTTCCTGCTGGCGCGCGCGCAGTTCGCCGGACAGTTCGATGATGGTGTAGCTCTCGATCGCCACGCCCATCCGCTCCAGCGCTTGCAGCACGTCGCGCGCGAGTTTGCCGGTGCCGGCGCCGAATTCGATGATGTTGGGCCCAGATTGCGCCATAATAGCGGCGGCCGCGCGCGCCAGCGTGGCGCCGAACAGCGGGCTGATCTCCGGGGCGGTGGTGAAATCGCCTTCCGCGCCCAGCTTGGCCGCACCGCCGCTGTAATAGCCCAGGTTGGGCGCATACAGCACCAGTTCCATGAAGCGCGAAAACGGGATGGCGCCGCCCTGGTTGGCGATCTCGGCAGCAATCAGGCGCTGCAGGGCTTGGGACGCGGCGAGCGCGTCGCTGTTCGGTGCGGGGAGAGACATCCTGCCATTGTAGCCAAGATCAGATGACACATACCACTTCGAGCATGACACCCGAGACCGCATCGCCCGCGCGCGTGGCCCTGATCACCGGCGCCGGCCGCCGTATCGGACGCGCGATCGCGCTCGGCATGGCCGAAGCCGGCTGGGACATCGCCGTCCACTACCGCCGCTCTGCCGACGATGCCGCACAAGTGGTCGACGCCGTGCGTGCGCTCGGCCGGCGCGCCGTGCTGGCGCCCTGCGACCTGGCCGACGAGGCAGCGGTGCGCGCCCTGCCGGCGCAGATCGTCGCGCAGCTGGGCCGGCTGGATTGCATCGTCAACAACGCGTCGTTGTTCGAATACGACAAGCCCGCCGAGTTTTCCCCCGCCCTGCTGGCCGCTCACATGCAATGCAACCTGGCCGCGCCGCTGCTGCTGGCGCAGGCCCTGCACGCGCTGACGCCGGCCGACGGGCAAGCGGTGGTCGTCAACCTGTTAGATCAGAAACTGTACAATCTCAACCCGGATTTTTTGTCATACACACTGTCCAAAGCCGCGCTGCACACGGCCACCACGATGCTGGCCCAGGCGCTGGCGCCCAGGCTGCGCGTGGTCGGCGTGGCGCCCGGCATCACGATGGTGTCGGGCGACCAGCAAGCCGATGGCTTCGAGCGCGCGCACCGCGTGACGCCGCTGGGCCGCTCGTCCACGCCGCAGGACATCGTCGAGGCGGTGTTATATGCGGCCAAGGCGCGCGCGCTGACCGGCACCACGCTGCTGGTCGACGGCGGCCAGCACCTGGTGCCGCTCGAACGCGACGTGATGTTTTTGACGAAATAGCAAAATTTAAGACCCTACCAGCAAAGGTTTCCTATGTTGTCCGCCCTGTCCCACCCGCAGCTGCGCGATTGCCGCCGGCTGTTCCTGCGCAATTACGAAGTCATGATCAACATCGGTGTCCATGACTTCGAGAAAAAGGGCGAGCAGCGCGTCCTGATCAACGTCGACCTGTATATCCCGCTAGCCGAGTCGACGCCGAAGGACGACCAGCTGCACGAGGTGGTCGACTACGACTTCATGCGCGAAACCATCGCCAAGCGCCTGGCGCAAGGCCACATCCACTTGCAGGAAACCCTGTGCGACGACATGGTGAAAGCCATGCTGACGCACCCGCGCGTGCGTGCGGCCCAGGTGTCGACCATGAAACCGGACGTGTATCCCGACTGCGAAGGCGTCGGCGTCGAAGTATTCCAGATCAAGGATTGAAGCAAATGAATGACATGACGATGGCGCGCGAGATGGTTGATCCCGTCGATGCGACCGATAAAAAGGCCGAGAAGGTCACCTACGAAAACAACAAGCTGCACAAGCGCCTGTGCCGCCTGGTCGGCCAGGCGATCGGCGACTTCAACATGATCGAAGATGGCGACAAGGTGATGGTCTGCCTGTCCGGCGGCAAGGACAGCTACGCCCTGCTCGACATCCTGATGACGCTGCGCGAGCGCGCCCCGATCAAGTTCGAGCTGGTCGCCGTCAACCTCGACCAGAAACAGCCGAACTTCCCGGCCGACGTGCTGCCGGCCTACCTCGACAAGCTGGGCGTCCCGCACCACATCGAGAACCAGGACACCTACAGCATCGTCAAGCGCCTGATCCCGGAGGGTAAAACCACCTGCTCGCTGTGTTCCAGGCTGCGGCGCGGCATCCTGTACCGCGTCGCCGACGAGCTCGGCTGCAACAAGATCGCCCTCGGCCACCACCGCGACGACATCCTCGAGACCTTCTTCCTGAACATGTTCTTCGGCGCGAAGATCAAGGGTATGCCGGCCAAGCTGGTCTCGGATGACGGCAAGCACATGGTGATCCGCCCGCTGGCCTACGTGAAGGAAGCCGATACCGAGCGCTACGCCGAAGTCAAAGGCTTCCCGATCATTCCGTGCGACCTGTGCGGCTCGCAGGAAAACCTGCAGCGCAAGCAAATCAAGGCGATGCTGCGCGACTGGGAAAAGAAATACCCGGGCCGCGTGGAAAGCATCTTCGGATCGCTGTCGACCGTGGTGCCCTCGCACCTGATGGACCGCGACCTGTTCGGCTTTACCGATCTCAAAACCGACGGCATCGAAAATCCGAACGGCGACATCGCCTTCGACGAAGAGCCGTGCTCGACGCCGGCCAGCCTGCCGGGCATGATTCCGCTACAACCGCTGTAACTTTCCTTCCTCATCTGTGTGCCGTCCGGTTTTTACCGGGGCGGCATGGGAGGTTTCCGAAATTACGGTTGCTTTTGACGACCGTGTTTCAGAAAAGCGTTGTAATATTCCTACCCCAGCCGGACGCCGCAGCGTCAGGCACCCTCACAACCACTGGACCACCCCATGCAAATCGGCCATCCTGCCGGCGCAGCCCAGAGCGGCGCCGCCAATGCCAACTCGAATGTCGCCAGCCTGCGCGTCTTCGTGTTCGCTCTGTTCTTCATCTTCGGCGGCATCACCAGCTTGAACGACGTCATCATCCCCAAGCTGAAAGACCTGTTCACCTTGACCTACGCCCAGGCGATGCTGGTGCAGTCGGCATTCTTCGCCGCCTACTTCATCGTCTCGCTGCCGGGCGCGACCATCGTGCGCCGCATCGGCTACATGCGCACCGCCGTGGTCGGCCTGCTGACCATGACCGCGGGCTGCCTGCTGTTCATCCCGGCCTCGTCGTCCGGCAAGTTCGCAACCTTCCTGCTGGCGCTGTTCGTGCTGGCGGCCGGCATCACCATCGTGCAGGTCGTGGCCAACCCGCTGATCTCGATGCTGGGCGCGCCGCAGACCGCGCACAGCCGCCTGACCTTCGCGCAAGCGTTCAACTCGCTCGGCACCACGGTCTTTCCGTATGTCGGCTCGATCCTGATCCTCGGCTCGCTGGCCAAGGTCGACCAGTCGACCCTGACTGCCGACGCACTGGCGACCTACCGCGCCGCCGAAAGCCAGGTGGTGGTGCACACCTACCTCGGCCTGGCGATCGCGCTGGCCGTGGTCGCGCTTCTGGTCTGGATGAACCGCAACAAGCTGGCCGAGCAGACCAGCTCCGCCAGCAGCACGTCGAACCCGTTCAGCCTGCTCAAGCGGACCCGCTTCGCCTTCGGCATGCTGTGCATCTTCCTGTACGTGGGCGCGGAAGTCGCGGTCGGCTCGCTGATCGCCAACTACCTGATGCAGCACGACGTGCTGGGCCTGGGCGCGGAAGCCGCCGGCAAGCACGTGTCGCTGTACTGGGGCGGCGCCATGGTCGGCCGCTTCCTGGGCGCCTACATCCTGCGCATCTGCTCGCCGGGCAAGGTGCTGGCCTCGGCCGGCGGCATCGCTGCCCTGCTGCTGCTGATCTCGGCCAACAGCACCGGCGCGCTGTCCGGCTGGTCGCTGCTGGCGATCGGCCTGGTCAACTCGATCATGTTCCCGACCATCTTCAGCCTGGCTTGCGAAGGCCTGGGCGAGCGCGCGGCCGAAGGTTCGGGCCTGATCTGCATGGCCATCGTCGGCGGCGCCATCGTTCCGCTGCTCACCGGCGTCACCGCAGACGGGACCAGCCTGCGCCTGGCGCTCGTCGTGCCGGCCGTGTGCTACCTGCTGATCCTGTGCTTCGGCTGGTACGCCCGCCGTCCGCTGCAGAACTGCTGAGCGCAGACCAAGGGCTCGCAGCGCGAGCTCATTGTGCGCCCGCCACGGATGTCTCCGCGGCGGCGCGCGCACCGAAACGCCGCGCCGCGAAACGGTTGAAGCGGCGCCGCATGGGGTCCTCGACCCAGCGAAACGTCCAGCTGGCCACGGTTAGCACCAGCGCCACATAGCCGCCCAGGAACGCCAGGCTCCCCATGCTCCCCGCCGCAATGCCCCTCCCCGCATTCCAGCCCAGCAGTATCACGGGATGCATCAAGTAGATCGAATACGAATACCGGCCCAGCAGCTGCAACGGCGCCGCGCCGAACAGCCGCGCCAGCGGTCCCGCGTCCGCGCGGATGCTCAGCAGCAGGAAGCCGAACAGCAGCGGCGCCGCCAGCGCCGCCGCCGGCACGGGCCGGATCAGCAGGAACATCGTCAGCAGCGCCATCGCGCTTGCGGCCTGGCCGAGCGCCAGCGCAAGCCGCGCCCGTGGCGCGGTCGGTCCGCGGATGCGCACCTGGGTCAGCAGCGCGCCCAGGAAAAAGCCGGCCAGGCAGCGCCAATAGCCATAGTCGAAGGTCAGGTCCATGCAGCCGCCCCAGGTCAGGCAGCCGCGCACATGGACGCTGGCCCAGATGCTCACGCCGTACGCCAGCGCCGCCGCGACGGCGAACCCGACCAGCCGCGCCGGGCCGCGCAGCAGCAGGCACAGCGCGGCGAAGGCGATGTAGGCATAGAACTCGGTGCTGATGCTCCACGTCGCATAGTTCATGATCGCGTGGTCGAACAAGCCCAGCGAATGGGTCATGGTCAGGGTGGCCAGCCACTCGGACAGCGGCGGCCGTACGGTGAACCAGCCGGCGCCGGCCGCGCCATCGAACCGGCGATGCGCTAGCACGGCCGCATTCGCCAGCAGCAGGTAGGCCAAGGTCGCCACCAGCATCAGCGGCAACAGGCGCCCGATCCGGCGTACCAGGAAGTTCGGCAGCGCTGCCGGCCGGTCGAGTTGTCCTGCATACGCCGCGCAGATCAGGAAACCGCTCAGCACGAAGAACAGGTCGACGAACAGGTAGCCGGCGCGGATGCGCACGATCGGCGGCTCGCCCAGGCCGAAGTGGAACAGCGCCACCAGCAATGCCGCCAGGCCACGCGCGCCTTCGAACGCGCGCATCAGGCCGCCCTGCCGCCCCGCTGTCAGCGGCGATGGCAGCGATGCGCGGGCTTCGGGCTGCGGCGGCGGCGAGTCTGCGACGTGTCCCGTCATGGCAGCAGATCCGTTTCGGCCGGACTGGCGTCGCGCAGGCGCCCGCGCGCGAGCCCGAGCGTGCGCAGCGTGCGCGTGTTGACCTGGTCGCGCTCGTCGTCGTGCAGCCAGCCCCACTTGTTGAAGTAGCGCGCCGCCGAGACCAGGTGGTGCAGGAACAGCCGCCATTCGCGGTACGAGCCTTTGGCATAGTCGTGCACGATGCTCACGTGCGGCACGAAGACGGTGCGCGCGATGCGGCCGACGCGGCGCGACAGGTCGACGTCCTCGAAGTACAGGAAGAAGCGTTCGTCGAACAGGCCGGCGCGCGCCACCGCGTCGACCCGCATCATCAGGCAGCAGCCGGACAGCGCAGGCACGTCCATCACGCGGCTGTAGCCGGTGCCGTGCAACTCGTAGCGCGCCAGCCGTCCGCTCGAGCGGTGCAGCAGCGGGCAGAAGCGGCGCACCAGCAGTTCGGCCGGATGCGGCAGCAGCTTGCACAGCGGCTGCAGGCGCCCGTCCGGATACAGCACGCGCGGCGCAACCATGCCGACGTCGGGATGCTGCTCCATGTACGCCAGCAGCTTGCCGATCGCGTCGAGGGGGATTTGCACGTCGGGATTGAGCACCAGGTGATAAGCGTGACCGGCCGCCACCGCCATACGCAAGGCCCAGTTGTGCGCGCGCGCGTAGCCAGGGTTGTCGGGCTGGTGGCGGTAGTGCACGCTCAAGCGCGCGGCCAGGGCGCGCAGCGCGTCGGTACGCGAATTGTCGACCAGGTAGACCAGCATGTCCGGCCGCGCCGTGGTGACGCTGGCCAGCAGCCGCTCGACCTGTTCCGGCCTGTTGTGGTAACAGACGATGCAACAGCTGACCACTGCGCCGACATTCATTTGCGGGGCTCACGCAGGTGGAAAAAGGCCATGTGCGTGAACCAGGCGTCGTCCCAGCCATGGCAGTTCGGATGCGTCGGCGCGAGCACCGCCGGCCGGCCGCCGCCGCGCGACTCGGGACGGCCGATCGAGATGTCGTGGAACCAGACCTCGGCGTGCCCGAACCAGCGCTGGAAGTCGGCGAGCGCCTCTGGAATGTCCTGGGTGCCGAAGGCGACGTCGCACACGCTGTTGGTGCCGGCCGCGTCCCAGCGGTCTTCATGCCAGCGTGCATGGCGGCGGTCGAGGTGGTGCACGTCGACCAGGAAAGCCTCGTTGACCGGCGGCGGCGCGGTGCGGCAGTAAGGATAGTATTTGGAGAAGAAAAACTGCAGTGTGGCGCAGCCGTCCGGTTTCAGGATGCGCACGACGTCGTCGAGGATGCGGGCGCGCGTTTCGTGCACGCAGATGTGCTGCAGCGAGATCGTGCAGTAGACGAAATCGTAGCCGTCCGAGGGCGCGGCGCCGCAGTCGGTACCGCTGCTGAGGAAGATCTGGGCGCCCGGCGCGCGCTCGCGCGCGGCCTGCACCATCTTTTCGGAGATGTCGGCGCCGTCGACCTGGGCCAGCATGCGCGCCATGCGCCGCACCATGCGCCCTTCGCCGCAGCCGATCTCGAAGCCGCGCGCTCGGGCAGCATCGGCCAGCACGGGCTTGCGGATGTCGCCGTAGCGGTGCAGCAGGTGGGTCTCGTAAGGAAAATTCTCGTGAAAATCGTAATTGCCGACGATCTCCTCGACCGCCTGCGCGGTGTCGTCGTAAAAGGCCTTTTGCATGCGCGCGTACGCATTCAGGTGCTCGCTCATTGCCGCTCCTCGGGTCCTCCGGCCGATCGCCGGCTCACACATGAGTTAAGAGCGCGACGCGGCGCGGCGGTTGCAGCGGAATCGCCGGCGGTTGTGCAAGATCAGTCGAATCGGGTAAGGCTGCCGCAGAATCGGCGCGTCCAACCGATATTCACGACGACTCATGTTGCTTACCGCCCGCGGTATGGCCGCCGTCCCGGCGTTCGCCGACCTCCAGCGCGCCGCCAGGCTGCTGCACGTCATCGCCTTCATGGCCGCCGGCGACCTGCGCGCGCGCTATCGCCGCAGCGTCCTCGGACCGTTCTGGATCACGCTCGGCACCGCGGCCGGCACCGTCGGCCTGGGCCTGGTGTGGAGCGAACTGCTGCACATGGACCGCGCCGCCTTCGTGCCCTCGCTGACCGCCGGCCTGATCATGTGGCAATTGCTGAGCGGCTGCATCGTCGAGGCCACGACCACCTATTGGCGCCAGAGCGCGATCCTGCGCAACCTCAGCGTCCCGCTGTCGATGCCGCCGATGCAGATGCTGCTCAAGCACCTGATCAACCTGCTGCACAACCTGCCGGTGTTCGTCGCCGTGCTCCTGATCTTCCGGCTACCGGTCGGCTGGGTCACGCTGCTGGTCCTGCCCGGCCTGCTGCTTGTGGCGCTCAACCTGCTCTGGATGGCGCTGCTGTTCGCGATGCTCGGCGCGCGCTATCGCGACCTCGAATACGTGATCGGCGCGGCGATGCCGCTGCTGATGTTCCTGAGTCCCGTGTTCTACCGCCCCAGCTACCTGCCCTTCAACGGCCGCTTCGTCTGGCTCAATCCGCTCAGCCACCTGATCGAGATCGTGCGCTATCCGCTGCTGGGCGCCGCGCCGCCCGGCTTCGTGGTGCTGGCCACCGTCATGATGGCGCTGGCCGGCTGGGCCTTCACGCTGTGGCTGTTCAACGCCAAGCGCGACCGCATCGCCTACTGGCTGTGATGGGACGGCGAGCATGGCGCGTCTCGAATTCAGGAAGGTGACGGTGCAGTACCCGGTGTACGACGTGCGTGCCAAGTCGCTGCGCAGTCAGCTGGCGCGCATCTCGACCGGCGGCAGGATCGAACGCGCCGCCGGCGTGCAGATCGTGACCGCGCTGCACGACGTCAGTTTTCGCCTGCAGGAGGGCGACGCGGTCGGCCTGGTCGGCCACAACGGCGCCGGCAAGAGCACCCTGCTGCGCACCATGGCCGGGGTCTACCAGCCGGCCGCGGGGCGCGTGCTGCGCGAGGGCCGGGTCGCGACCGTGTTCGAACTCGGCGCCGGCATGGACAACGAGCTGTCCGGCCACGAAAACATCCAGCGCATGGGCCTGCTGCTCGGCCTGCGCCAGGACGAGATCCGCGCGCGCATGGCGGAAATCGAGGCCTTCACCCAGCTCGGTCCCTTCCTGCGCCTGCCGGTACGCACCTATTCCAGCGGGATGGCCACGCGCCTGATGTTCGCGGTGGCGACCTCGACCCGGCCCGACATCCTGCTGGTCGACGAGATCCTCGGCGCCGGCGACGCCGAATTCCAGGCCAGAGCCGCGCAGCGCATGGAGGCGCTGATCGCCACCGTGCGCATCTTCGTGTTCGCCTCGCACGACATGGACGCCCTGAAGCGCTACTGCCGCCGCTTCCTGCGCCTCGAACACGGGCAGCTGCGCGAGATCGACGTGTCCGAACTCGAAGACCTGGGTTCCTCCACACGATAGACGTGGATCAGCAAAGCGCCAGATCGTGCGGGCTATGCTCCGAGCATGAAACGGCTCATCATCGACCTCGACGGCACCATCACGCTCTCCGCCCAGGACGGGTACGAGAACGCGCTGCCCAATCTCGCCCTCGTCGCCCGCCTGCGCGCGTACCAGGCGGACGGCTTCGAGATCGTCATCAGCACCAGCCGCAACGTGCGCACCTTCGAGGGCAACATCGGCAAGATCAACGCGCACACGCTGCCCGTCATCGTCGCCTGGCTCGAAAGGCATGCGGTGCCGTTCGACGAAATCCACGTCGGCAAGCCATGGTGCGGGCTGGAAGGCTTCTATGTCGACGACAAGGCGGTGCGCCCGTCGGAGTTCCTGCGCCACTCGCTGCAGGACATCCACGCGCTGCTCGCCTTGGAGAAGACCCTCGAGAAGACAGGTGCCTGAATGCTGCTCATCACCTCGGGCGCCTACGTGGAAAGCGAGCTGGCCTCGGAGTTCGGCCGCATTCCGCCGGCCTTCCTGCCGGTCGGGAACCGGCGCCTGTACACCTACCAGATCCACCGCTTCGGGCGCCTGCACGAGCGGGTCTGGCTGACCCTGCCGGACGATTTCGCCCTCGACGAGGCCGACGCGCTGTCGCTGCGCGACCACGGCGTCGGCGTATTCCGCACGCCACCCGGCGCGCCGCTGGGGGCGGCCGTGCGCCAGTTCCTGGGCAGCGCGGCGACGCACGCCGGAGCCGGCGACCCGCTCGACCTGCTGTACGGCGATACCCTCGTCACCGACCCGCTGCACGAAGGCAGCGACTGGCTCGCCATCGGCCACACCGACGAATATTACGACTGGCACCACGAAGCGCCGGCCAGCGGCCAGCCGGGCGGCGCCTGGAGCGGGCTGTTCTCGTTTTCCGACGCCGCGCTGCTGGCCGAACAACTCGACGACACCGACGACTTCATCGCCGCGGTCCAGGGCTACGACCGCCGCATCGGCGGGCTGGCGCACTGGCAGGTGTCGCGCTGGCTCGACTTCGGCCACGTGCATACCTATTTCGATTCCAAGCGCATCATGACCACGCAGCGCCACTTCAACCAGCTGCGCGTGCTCGACGGCGTGGTCACCAAATCGAGCGACGACAGCGCCAAGATCCTGGCCGAAGCGGCCTGGTTCGAGGGGGCGCCGGCCCCGATCAAACCCTTCCTAGCGCCCTACATCTGCCGTACCGAAGGGCACGACGGCGCGCAGCGCGATGGTTATCCACTCGCGGGTTATCAACTCGAATATCTGCACCTCGCCACGCTGAGCGAGCTGTACGTGTTCGGCCGGCTCCCCGAGCGCGTCTGGCGCCGCATCCTGCGCGCCTGCGACGCCTACCTGAGCACCGCCAGCAGCCTGCCGGCCGCGCCGCTCGACGCCGACTTCGCGCGCCAGACCTATGTCGACAAGACCGTGCGGCGCCTGCAAGCGTATGCCGCCGATGCCGGCATCGACCTCGACGCCGCCTGGACCCTGAACGAGCACCCGGCGCCTTCGTTGCGCGCGATGGCCGAGGACGCCGGCGAAGCCCTGCTTGGCGCACCGCCGGTGCCGGCCTTCCTCCACGGCGACTTCTGCTTCAGCAATATCCTGTTCGACTTCCGCGCCGGCCGCGTCAAGACTATCGATCCGCGCGGCGCCGATGCGCTGGGACGGCCCAGCCGCTTCGGCGATTTGCGCTACGACCTCGGCAAGCTGGCCCACTCGGTTCTCGGCCTGTACGACTTCATCGTCGCCGGTTGTTATCTGCTGCGGCGCGACGGCCAGGACCTGCACTTGCGCGTGTTGTCCGAGCGCTGCCTGCCGGTGCAGCGCCTGTTCGCCGCCACCGCCTTCGCCGGGCGCACGCCGGCCGAGTGGCAAGCCTATCCCGTGATGGTGCTGCTGTTCCTGTCCATGCTGCCGCTGCACGCCGACGATCCGCGGCGCCAGCAGGCCCTGATGGCCAACGGCATCCGACTTTACCTGGAATGGAAATCCAATGATCGTGATCCCGATGGCGGGACAAAGCCGGCGCTTCCGTGAATCCGGCTACGCGCGCCCCAAGTACGAATTGCCGCTGCAGGGCGAGTCGCTGTTCGCGCGCTGCGTGCGTTCGTTCGAGCGCTACTTCGACAGCGAACCCTTCCTGTTCGTCGCGCGCCGCCAGTTCGAAGCCGAACGCTTCGTCGCAGCGGAATGCGAACGCCTGGGCATCCGCGACTTCCGCACCGTCACGCTCGACCAGCCGACGCGCGGCCAGGCCGAGACTGTCCTGCTCGGGCTGCGCCAGGCGCACTGCCCCGGCAACGACGCCATCCTCATCTTCAACATCGACACGATCCGCCCCGGCTACGCCTTTCCACCCGAGGCGCTGCACGCGGACGGCTACCTGGACGTGGTGCGCGCGGATGGCGAGCACTGGTCCTTCGTGCGCCCGGTCGCGTCGTTCACCCGGCGCGTGGCCGAGACCAGCGAAAAACGCCGCATCTCGGCGCTGTGCTGTACCGGCCTGTATTACTTCGCACGCGCCGCCGATTTCACCGCCGCCTGTGATGCCGCCTTACATGACGCCGACGCCGGCGGCTACCTGGCGCGCTGGGGCGAAGCCTATGTCGCGCCGCTGTACAACGACCTGATCGCAGCGGGCAAGCACGTCGTATATGCCGAGGCGCCGGCCGCACAGGTGCTGTTCGCCGGCACGCCGCTCGAGTACGAAGCGCTGCTACGCGCCACCGGGAGTCCGCCTTGATCCACGTATCGCTGACGGTGCACACGCGACCGGGCGTCATCGCCGGGCAGCTGGCCAATTTCGCCGCCTTCCTGCCCGGCGCGCGGATCGTGCTGCACGTGTCGGCCAATGCGCGCTTCGCCCTGCATGAGCTCGAGCGGGTGCTGGCCGGCGCCGGCTGCACCAATGCCGTCATCAACGGCCAGCGCCTGCGCACCGATTGGGGCGACATCCTGCCGGCCCACCTGGCCAACCTCGACTGGATACGCCGCCATGCGCCGCAGTGCACGCGCATCTGCCTGCATTCCTCGAACGACATGCTGGTGCGGCCCGGACTGGCCGATCACCTTGCACGCGGAGGCAATTTCCTGCATCACCGGCCGATCCGGCCCGGCAGCCGTTGGCGCTTTGCCGGCGCGGCGCTCGCCGACCCGGCGCTGCAGGCGCTGTGCCGCCGGCTGGGCGATGTGCGGGCGGCCGTGCCCGTGATCGGCTCCCAGGTCGAGGGGTCGAGCTACGAGGCCGGATTGCTGTACGAGGTCGGCGACCTGCTGCGCGACGCCCTGCGTGACGCGGTGCCCGCCGCCTATCCGCGCGAAGAAGTCTGGCTCTCGACCGCCGCGCACGCGCGCGCTGCGGCGCCGGCCGGGGCGCCGTATGTGTTTTCGGAAGTACACCGCTTCGATCGCAGCTTCTGGCGCGTGCTGCGCATCGTCGATCCGCTCATCGGCCGGCCCGGCAAGCCGCATTACCTGCCGCGCCGCGCGCTCGAATTCCTGATGATCCGCTCGGGTTTTCATCGCATCGACCGGCGCCTGGTCGACCTGATCGCCGCCGACGCGGCCGACGCGCTGGCGCCGCACGAGTGGCTATCCGACGACCCCGACGGCGCCCGCCGCTGGCGGGTGTTCGATCGCCACGGCCTGTATGGCGTCAAGCGCGTGCCGCGCCGTACCGGGCATCGCCTGCGTGGCCATATCGATCAGTTGAGCGCCGCGCCTCGCGCATCCCTCCCATGAAGACCTCTGACATCACGCTGGTGTTTCAGGGCGTGTTCAAGCCCTACGTCACGCGCGACCACGAAGACTTCGCGCGCAACATCAAGCGCACCCGCAAGATATTGCCGGGTGCGCCCATCATCCTGTCGACCTGGCAAGGCGCCGAGCTGCCGCCCGGACTGGCGGTCGACGCCGTGATCGAGAGCGCCGATCCAGGCGGGCTGGTGCCGCTCAAGCTGGACGACCTGAAAGCCAACAACATCAACCGCCAGCTCGTGAGCACGCAGGCCGGCCTGGCCGCGGTCGAGACGCCGTATGCGGTCAAGCTGCGCACCGACTGCTTCCTCGAGCATGCCGGCTTCATCGACCATGCGCTGGAACAGCGCAAGCTCGACGGCGGACGCGAGCGCCTGCTCGCCTGCTCCTTCTTCACGCTCGACCCGACGCTATTCGAACGCCTGCCCTACCACCTGAGCGACTGGTTCCACTTCGGCCCGACCGCGCTGCTGCGCGAGTACTGGTCGGCGACGCCGATGTCGAACAAGGATGCGCGCCAATACGAGACCCAGGCGCATGCGGGCAACTCGTCGTTTTTCGAACGCAAGTTCCGCGCGCGCTACGCGGTCGAGCAGCACATCTGCATGCAGTTCGCACGCTCGCGTGGCTACCTCTGCCCGCGCTTCCTCAACGACGTGTCCGACGACGTGCTGGCCGCCTACCGCCGTTTTCTCGCTCAGGAAGTGATGCTGCTCGACCCCTGGCAGATCGGCCTGCGCCTCGAACGGTATGGCTGGGTGGCGGGTTCGGCGTTCCAGAACTTGAACAACCTGATGCACCTGGACTGGCTGGCAATCGCCGACCCGCACCTGATCGGCCGCAGCGACGCGCCGCAACTGCGCAGCCTGATCCGCCGGCGCCAGCGCCAGAAAGCGCTGGCGCGGCGCGCGTTCCGCTACAGCCGCGCGCTGCACGCGTTGCTGTTCGATGCGAGCCGGCCGCGCCATCCGGTGCGGCGGCTGGCGGCCCGGTTCGCGCGCCGGCTGGCGAGGAGTTAGCGTGCGCGTCGCCGCCGTCGTCGTCACCCACAACCGCCCCGAGCTGTTGCAACAGGCGCTGGCCGCGCTGCGCCTGCAAACGCGGCCGCTCGACGCCATCGTCGTCGTCGACAATGCCAGCGACGCCGCCAGCGCGGCACGCCTGGGCCGGCCGGACGACGTGACCGTGCTGCGCTCGGACACCAACCTCGGCGGCGCCGGCGGCTTCGCGCTCGGCATGGCGCACGCCTTCGCGGCCGGCCACGACTGGATCTGGCTGCTCGACGACGATGCCATCGCCCGGTCCGACGCGCTGGCCCGCCTGTTCGATGCGTTCGACGCGCTCGGCGGCCCGAGCGCGGACATCGGCGCCCTGTGCGGCACGGTGCGGGAATTCGGCGATATCGCCCTGCAGCATCGGCGCCGCTACCATCGCCCGACCGGGCTGGAACGCGCGCTGCCGCTCGCGTCGTATGCCGGGGCGCCCTGCCGCACCGACACCGCGTCCTTTGTGGGGTTGCTGGTCTCGGCCACGGCGATCGCGCGTGCAGGCCTGCCCGAGCCGGCGTTTTTCATCGCCTACGACGACACCGAATACACGCTGAGGCTCGGACGCGCCGGGCTGGCGATCTGGCTGGCGCCGGCCAGCGTGGTCGAGCATCTGCGCGGGCGCCGTGGCCGCCTGCGCGCCGGGCCTTTCGGCCGCAAGCATTACTTCACGATCCGCAACCGCATCGCCGTCGCGCGCGGCTACGCCAGCCTGCCGCTGGCGCCGACCGGCATCGGCATCACGTTCGCTCTGGCGCTGTGGCTGGCCAGCGGCGGCGCGTTCCAGCGCGGCGCGCTGCGCATCCTGCTGCGCGCCATCGGCGACGGCGTGCGCGGGCGCCTGGGCGCTTATCCGGAGGCGCTGGCGCGGCTGCGGCAGCGTCAACGATGGCGGCGCCGGCTGGGCATGCTGCCTTGAACGGGGCGCCATGCGTGCATGGCGTTGAGCTGGCCGACAAAGCACTAGAGGCCGACTATGGAGGGTTTCCTGGTCAACGCCCATCGGCCATGAAGCCCGCTGCCCGATGGCTGCCGTCGCAGAACGGCTTATCCCGCGAATGTCCACAACGGCACAGGCGTGCTTGCAGGGTGCGGTCCACGGTACGACCAGTCCCCGTGATCACCTCGGCGGCGCCGCGCACATCGAGTGGGCCATTGCGCAAGGGCGTGATGTCCAAGCGTCCCGCACGCGACTCGAGCTCCGGTGACAGTCTGGTCTGTGCTTCGCCAGAGGCATCGAAACCAGCGGCGACGTGAGACTGGTCGCAGAACGGCTTGTTCTTCGACTGGCCGCAGCGGCACAGCGTCGCACGGAACTCGTCGATGGTGCTCGCATTCGCAGCCACGATTCGGATTGCGCCATTGACCGCCAACGGTCCGTTCTCACGCATGCGCACGAGATTGACCGCTGGCGCAGTCTCCGGGTCGAGGCCGTCGTGCCGCTCAAAACGGATCGCGCCGGACACGCAGCGCCGGGCCACACGCCCGAGGCGTTCAGGTGTGGCTTTGTCAGGGAAGATCCAGTCGCCTTCTTGGTTGGCTTTGAAGACCTCCGGTTCTTCCAGCACACAATGGCGTGAGTGCACGCAGCGACGTGCATCGAAATAAATGGTGCCCGTTGCGCCGCGCACGACCTCCGGCTGGTAAGGCGTAATGCCAGGTGTCGCCTGCATGGAATGTGTCACAGCGGCTTCCTGGCTCTCCCCTCTTGCATCAAACGCTAGACGCCATGCAGCCGCGCCGTCGCGCAGGTCGAGCGAGAAGCGTTCCAGCGCGGGCAGCACCTCCGCACAGGCTTCGGCATGCGAAGCGAGCAGTTCCATGCGCTCGGCGATCAGTCGCGCGGCCGAATCCGGGGATTCATAACCGAGCGCCGTGCGCGACAAGGTAAAGGTCAAGCCAGCGTTGACGCCTGGATGCTCGGGATTGGCCGGCAAGGCCGTCAGCGCCGTTCCGATATCGGCAAGCGCATGCATCAACGTCATGGCCTGCGCCATGGCTACCGGACGTGGGAGCAGGCAGTTTTGAGTATCACTCATCAGCGCGAGGATCCGCAGCATGAGGAAGTAGCTGGCATTGCCGACATCGAGAAGGCTGATCGCAGGCTCACTTACGATCTGCACGCGTGGTCCGCTACTCACCGGCGAACGCATGACCGGATGGCGCGCCGCGTCGCGGTATGGCTTGAAATTGCTGCGTTGCTCCGCGAGTGAGTGCCACTGCTCGCGAATGGTCCGAAAGCGCGCGTAGTGAGAGGTCTCTTCGCAGGCAACCGAACCCTCTCCCTGCTCGACGATCAGCGCGAGCGCCCGCAATGCGTCTGCTTCGCTCGTAATCCTGCACAAGCGCGGCAAGAAGATATCCTGCTCGGTCAGTTGCGCATCTGGCTGTCCAACGAATAGCCCGTCTTCGCCGAGCTCCGCGGCAAGGTAGGACACGCCGGCAGCGATACCTTGGTAAAGTTCGCCGACAGTGTCGTAATCGCAGGGAATGTCGGTCACCAGGTCGGTGCGCGACATGTCACGCGAATAAACGGGTTTCTCGATCGTACCGCCATCGCGTTCGTTTCCTTGGCTGGGACGTTCGACATAGATAAAGTGGTCCAGGGTGGCACTGTCGAAGGGCAGCAATGCCACTGCAACATCTGCCGGAAACTGGCCGGCGCTCGCGGGAAAGTTGTAGTGCCGATAGTGGGGGCGCGAGCCGACCGCGATCAGAAGATTGTTGACCAGCGCTAAGTGCAGCATTTCTTCAGTGGCGATCGCGATGATCTCGGCACGCCAGCGCTTTACAGCGGCGAGTTCGTGCGGAAGCAGATCCTCGACAAGATCTTGCTTTAGCGAGAAAGCGGCGTACAGGTAACTGCACATCAGGCAGTGCTCGATCTCGGCCGCTTCCGCCAGCATGCTGATCAGCTGATCACGATGAGTTACAGGGGTCACTTGTTTTCCTATGGTGAGGGAAGCAAGTGCAGAATGTAAATGAACGGTCAAACGTGCGTAAGGTGGCATATGCGAACGCACTGTCCCAGATTAGCGAACAATCGGAGCTTACGCACGACGCACTGCCATCAATTCAGGCTGGGCTTGGCGGTCTGCGCCTGCACGTGCACGGCGTCAGGCGCACGGCCTGCATCGAGCACCCAGCCCATCAGCACGAACACCAGCAGCGCATAGAACACGTTCGCCTTCATCGACCAGAAGATGGCTTCGGTCAGGCCAAAGCTGGCGTAGGCAAGCACCAGCAGCAGCCCGGCCAGGGCCGGCGCCTGCGCGTGCTGCGTCTGCCGTAGCTGCGTCCAGAAAAACGCGAGCGGCGCCAGCAGGATGCCGCTCCAGGCCGCCAGTCCGATCGCGCCGCGCGTGACCAGCACTTGCAGCAGGTCGTTGTGCAGGTGCGGCGGTTCGGGCGGCGCGAATACGGCCGGGCTGAGCTTGCCTTCGGCCACCCATTCACGCATGCGGCGTTTATACGCGGGCATGTCGATGCCGGCCCAGGGATGTTCGCGCACCAGCATCAAACCGCCGCGCCACAGTTCCAGGCGCACGCTCAGCGAAGTCGGCGCGCGGTTGCCGGCCAGGACCAGGCGCACGTCGGTGACGCCCATCGCGATGCGGTCGCGTACGCCGGTCTGTGGCAACGCATAGGCCAGCGCCGCCAGCGCGCCGGCCAGCAGCGGCAGGGCCAGCGCCAGGCCCCACGGCACGTGCCGTCGTTGCGGCTGCGGCGCCCACAGCAAGGGCAAGGACACCAGCAGCGCCAGCATCAGCCAACCGCCGCGGCTGCCGCTCAGCAGCGAGGCCGCGAGCCCGGCCAGCATGCCGAGCGCCGCGCTCCAGCGCGCCCACGCGCGCGTGGCGTCGATGGCGCCGGCCAGCGACAGCAGAGACAGGCACAGCGCCAGGTCGCCGAAGGTGATCGGGTTCATCCAGCCGCCGGGACGCGCCATGCCCAGCCACAGTCCCTGGAACGCGACCAGCGCCAGGCTGGCCACGGCGCCGCCGGCCGCGCCCAGCCAGAGCGCGCACGGCGGCGGCCGCGCGACCAGCACCACCGGGATCGCCGCCATCATCAGGCACATGCGCAGCGGCCGGTCGATCATGTTCAGGTCATGCGTGCGGCCCAGCATCAGGCCCGCCATCCAGGCCAGGTCGAGCAGGAAAGCGATGCCGACCCAACGCATGCGCGGCCAGGCCGTCATGAACGCCGGCCAGGTAACGCGCCACCACCACAGCGCCGTCGCGAGAAACAGGAAGCTGCACACGCCGATGCCGGCATCGGTCACCAGGCTGAGCAGGGGGAACAGCACGGCCAGGCTCGTGGCCCATCGCCGGCGCCGCCCTGCCCGGTCCGGAAGGCGCAAACGCGAACGCGGCATTTCAGCCATGGCCGGGCACGGCCACGGAGAACGAAGGCAGGCACTGAGCGAACTGAGCGAACCAAACGGACCGTGCGGACACGATGCAAACCTCCTCGCGCCATGAAGACGACGCACGCCGGCACTCTAGATCGACCTGCGGACTCGCACGACAGCGATTGCCACCTCTTTGCGCCAGGTCGACCGGAGGCCACACGCGCACCACCCTCGGTGGCGCCAAACCGACAACGCCACCAACCGCGCCCCGCTTGGAAACCTACAGCCCGATGTCGCTGCGCATCACCGGATACAGGTTCAGCCGCTCATCCCACGACGCGTGCCGGCGCGCGAAAAATTCCAGGCGCGCACGCGGGTTCTTGGCGAAGGCCGGGTCGCTGTCGAGCTTGCGGCGGAACTCGGCGGCCAGCGCCGGATCCCGGGCCATTTGCTCGCGCGCGACATCCTCGGCCACGTACTCTTCCATGTATTCCTTGCGCTCGAAGGCGTTGTTGAACTCGCCCCAGGCCAGCAGCGAATCCGGCGCCTGCGGCTCGAACAGCGCCATCACCAGGCGCGCCCTGGCTTGCGCGATCGGCACGAACAAAGCCCCTGCGCCGACGTCGCGCGCCTCCGGCTTCCACGCCCCTTCGGTTTTCAGGCGCTGGTGCGATTCGAACGAGGTGGCCGCGAAGGTCGCCTTGTCGGCGCGATAGGTCTGCAAGGCAGCACCGTGCAAGGGCTTGTCCAGGCGGCGGTAGGCGATGCCGTGCAGCTTGAGCTTCGGCTCGACGGTCGAGGCCCAGGCGGCCGGCACCACGTAGCCGGCGCGCGGCGCGTCGGCCTGGACATCGGGCACGACCTCGTCGCGCAGCGGCACGTGCCAGACCTGCGGTTGGCTCTCGTCGTAATGGATCATCGTGGCGCCCGACACATCGGACATCGTGCGCGTGTAGGCATAGCCCTGGAAATCGACCATCGTCGTCTTGTCGGTGGTGCGGTAGCTCAGCGCGACCGGCTGGCCGGCCAGTTTTTGCGCGCGCGCGTCGGCGTCCAGCGCGGTCTGCATCCAGGCCTTGCCGTGGTCGGCCACCTGCTGCAGGGTCGAGACGATCGAGTTGTGGGTGATGCGCACGCGGGTCGGGTAATCCTTCCACGAATGGGTCTCGACCAGCATCGTCATGCGGTTACGCAGCGGGAAATAGCCGGTCGAGAAGCGCGGCTCGTACACCGTGTCGGCGAAGCCCGAAGCCGGATCGTCAAGCTGGTTGAACGACATGTAATAGGTCTGCGGGCTCGAGCCCTGGCGACTGATGTCCTGTACCACGCCACTGCGGAAGGCCAGGCCGGCCTGGCGCAGTTCGGCGTCGGCGCCATGCACCGGCTCGACCTGGATCGAGACATCGTGCTGGAACTTGGCGCCGTCGGTCACGTGCAGGTCGACCGTGACCAGCGGGTCCCAGGCTTCGATCAGCGTCAGCATCGCCCCCATCTCGGGCGCATCGGCTTTGACGTAGTCGCGGTTCAAATTGAAGTTCTGGGCGGTCGCGCGCCAGCCCATCTCGACCGGGCCGCGCTGGTTCGGCCGGTTCCAGCGGCCGAAGCGCTCGTGGCCGTCGACGTTGAATACCGGGACGAACAGCAGCACTTGCTTGTCCAGTACGCCAGGGGCGATCTTCCCCTGCAGCAGCTCGCGCAGCGCCAGGAAGCCGGCATCCTTGCCGTCGATCTCGCCGGCGTGGATGCCGCCCTGGATCAGCGTCACCGGCAAGCCGGCCTTGCGCGCGCCCGCGGGCGTGAGCGCGCCGCGCGCGTTGACCGCCAGCGCCAGCATCGGCCGCCCTTCCGGCGTGGTGCCGAACTGGAAGCATTTGACCTGCTTCGGGAAGGCTTTCTGGAACTCGCCGCACAGCCGGATCACCTCGTCGTAGCGGCCGGTCGACTGGAAGCCGGAGCGTTCGGAGACGGTGCCCAGCGCATCGTTTGAGGCAGCCGTCGCGGCTTGGGAGACGGGAAAGGCGGACAGCAAAGCCAGCAGCAAGGCGGGTCGGATCATCGGGCAGCTCCAGCGGATTGAAAAGAATTCAAGCTGGAAATTATAGATGAGGCCAAAGTAAAACGGCCGGGTTGATCCCGGCCGTTCAAAGAAACACCTGGGCCCCGGCCAAGGGGGCCGCCGAGGCCCGGGGCGACGGGACAGTCAATCCGGACGCGCGGGCAGAATCGCGATCTCCTTGAGCGCCGAGCGCGCGATGCGGCGCTGCGCCGTGCCGGTCCGCACCGCCGGGCAGCTATTGCTCGAGCGGTAAGCCAGGGCCGCGGACAGCAGGCCTTCCGAGGTATCGCCCAGCGGGTGCGACAGGTCGTCGGACACGCTGCAGGTCGGCGCGAAGCCGTCGGCATAATCGCCGAAGCCCTTGGCGTTCACGCCCTGGAACTGGATCGCGAAATAGGTCGTGCCACAGTTATCCTGCGGGACGAAGCCGTAGGGCTTGCCGCAGGTCTGGGCGCCGATGATGTCGACTTGCACGTCGATGCCGCGCAGGCCGTTGATCACCGATTCGCTGGCCGAGCAGGTGCTGGCCGTGCTCAAGATGGTCACGTGTTTCAAGCCCAGGTAGGGCAAGGCGGCGCCTTTGGCCGCCGAGAAGCCGTAGGCGGTGCTCATGAACCCGATCGGCGAGGGGGTCGGGGTCTTGGCGTTGACGTGCTCCTGCGTGAAGGTTTTGCCGTTCGAGGCCGGGCCCGCGATCATGTAGGCCAGCTCGCTGGCGACGTACAGCAGGCCGCCGCCGTTATAGCGCATGTCGAGCACCAGGTCGGTCGCGCCCTGGCTCTTCAGGCTGCTGAAAGCATTGACCAGCTGCTGCTCGGACACCGCGTTGTGGTCTTCGAAGCTCAGGTAGCCGACGCGGCCGGTCGGGGTGTCGATCACCTTGACGTTCTTGACCGGCGTCGTGGTCACGACTGCGGCAGTCATCGTCACCGTGAAATTCGAACCGTTGCGCTGGAAGGTCAGCATGTGCTGTTCGCCCGCGTTGGCCGGGTACAAGCCGGCGTTGACCTTGGTGAGGGTCGCCTTGTCGGCGGTGTTGACGAAATCGTAGCCGTCGATCGCCATCAACTGGTCGCCGCGCTGCAGGGCGGCGTTGGCGCCCGGCGAGCCCGGCTCGACGATCGCGGCGCGCCAGGTGCGCGGCGCCGTGGTCGAATCGTACGACCAGGTCAGGCCATAGCCGGTGTCCTGGCTGGCATTGCTCAGCGCATCCCATTCCGCCGTCGTATAGGTGAAGTGGAACTGATCCTTCGGCTTGCCCGAGGCGGTGGTCAACGGCGTCTTGAGCGCGCCGAAGTAATCGATCGCGTTCGTATAGTCGGCCATGTGGACCGTGCCCGGCACCTCGTCGTACCAGAGGTAGGTCGAGTCGATCCAGCCGCGCAGGAATTTGAATTCGTCTTGCAGCGCGCCCTGCTTGTCTGGGAAGGGCACGCCTTGCGCATCGGCACCCGAGCGCGGCGCCGCGCACGAGTTGGCATAGGACTGGTAATTGCTCGGGATCGGGTCCGCGCCGCCGCTGACAGGTGCGGTGGCCCCGGTACCCGGCGACGTTGAACCCTGGCTGCTGCCGCTGGTGGGACCCGAACTGCCATCGCCGCCGCCACAAGCGGACAGCATCAAGGCGGAAACGAGGGCGCAGGCAGCGAGTCGGGGAAAGGCGGTCGAACGACCGGCAAGGGCGAAGGGCGTACTCATGCGCCTGATTATAGACGCCCTTTCCCTGCAGAATGAAACTAAATGTAACAGTTGGATCGATACGACAGCGCTACAAAAATTACGCCGCTGCAAGGTCGATCGACGCTGCAGCGGTGCGTGCCGATCCGTCAAACCAAGCCGTCAAGCCGCGTCGTTAAGCCGCATGTGCCGCCGCCCCTGCGCCATGGAAAGCGGCCAACAGGTTCGCTTCCTTCTGCTTGGCCGCTTTCAGGTTGCGCTCCTTGACGTGGCCGAAGCCGCGGATGTCTTCCGGGATGCTGGCAATTGCCACCGCCTGCGCCAGGTTGTCGGCGCCCAGCTTGGGCAGCAGCGCTTCGACGGTGCGGCGGTACTCATGGACCAGGGCGCGCTCCATCTTGCGCTCGGCGGTGTGGCCGAACGGGTCGAGCGCCGTACCGCGCAAGCCCTTGAATTTCGCCAGCACACCAAACGCCTTCATCATCCACGGACCGAATTCCTGCTTGATCAAATGGCCATCCTTGTCCTTCTTGGCCATGATCGGCGGCGCCAGGTGGAACTTGAGTTTGACGTCGCCTTCGAACATGCCGTCGATCTTGGCCATGAAGGCTGGATCGGTGTACAGGCGCGCAACCTCGTACTCGTCCTTGTAGGCCATCAGCTTGTGCAGGTTGCGCGCCACGGCGTCGCTCAGGCGCGTGCCCTTGCCGACCTTTTCCTCGGCCGCGCGCACGCGCTCAACAAAAGCCTGGTACTCGTTCGCATACGCGGCGTTCTGGTAGGCGGTCAGCAGCTCGACGCGGCGGTTCACGACCTGGTCCAGCGTCTGGCTGCGCTTGAACTCGATCACCTTGGCCGGTGCGACCAGCTTCTGCACCGACGCCAGGTCGTGCGCGGCCGTGCGGCCCCAGTTGAAGGCAGCCTTGTTGAAGGCGACCGATACGCCGTTCAGTTCGATCGCCTTCATGATCGAACTTTCCAGCAGCGGCACGTGGCCCTTCTGGAACGCGTAGCCGAGCATGAACATATTGGTGGCGATGGCGTCGCCCATCAGGCTGGTGGCGATGTGGCCGGCGTCGATGAAGTCGACGTTTTCCTTGCCGCAGGCTTGCGTGATCGCGCCGCGCGAACCCTCGGCCGGGAACTGCCAGTCCGGGTTCTTGATGAAGGCGGCGGTGGTGGCGCCGCTGCCGTTCACCGCGGCCCAGGTGCGGCCCTCGCCCATGCGCGAGACCGCGTCGCGGCTGGCGGTGACGATCTGGTCGCAGCCGATCACCAGGTCGGCGCTGCCGGTGCCGACGCGGGTCGAGTACAGGATGTCCTGGCGGTCGGCCAGCTTCACATGCGACATCACCGGGCCGCCCTTCTGCGCCAGGCCGCTCATGTCGAGCACCAGCGCGCCCTTGCCTTCGACGTGGGCGGCCACGGCCAGGATCTGGCCGACCGTGACCACGCCGGTGCCGCCGATGCCGGTGACCAGGATGCCGAACGGCGTCGCGGTCGATGGGATCTGCGGCATCGGCAGGACCGGCGGCGCGGCTTCAGCACCGGTCGCATTGGCTTTCTTGGGCTTTTTGAGACCGCCGCCTTCGACGGTAACAAAACTCGGGCAGAAGCCGGTCACGCACGAGAAATCCTTGTTGCACGAGGACTGGTTGATCTGGCGCTTGCGGCCCAGTTCCGTCTCGAGCGGCTCGACCGACAGGCAATTCGATTGCTTCGAGCAGTCGCCGCAGCCTTCGCACACGGCCTCGTTGATCACGGCACGCTTGGCCGGGTCGGGGAACTTGCCGACCTTGCGGCGGCGGCGCTTTTCGGAGGCGCAGGTCTGGTCGTAGATCATCGCCGACACGCCCTCGACCTCGCGCAGTTCGCGCTGCACGTCCATCAGCTCGGACCGGTGGCGCACGGTGACGCCTTCGGCCCAGGGAGTGTCGTCCGGGTACTTGTCCGGTTCGTCGGTCACGACGATGATCGGCCTGACGCCTTCGGCCGCGAGCTGGCGGCTGATCCTGGCCGGGTCGAGCGGCCCGTCGACGACCTGGCCGCCGGTCATCGCGACCGCGTCGTTGTACAGAATTTTATAAGTGATGTTGACCTTGGCCGCGACCGAGGCGCGGATCGCCAGCACGCCCGAGTGGAAGTAGGTCCCGTCGCCGAGGTTGGCGAACACGTGCTTCTCGTCGGTGAACGGCGCCTGGCCGATCCAGGTCGTGCCCTCCGCGCCCATGTGGGTGAAGGTCGACGTTTCGCGGTCCATCCACAGCACCATGTAGTGGCAGCCAATGCCGGCCATCGCGCGCGAACCTTCCGGCACCTTGGTCGAGCTGTTGTGCGGGCAGCCCGAGCAGAAGTACGGGATGCGGTCGGTTTCCGGATTGGCCTTGGCCGGTATCGCCTTCAGCACCGCCTCTTTCGCTTCCAGAAAGGCGATGCGCTGTTTCACACGCTGCTCGACCGGGTGGCCGGCGCAGTAGTGCGAGATGCGCGACGCGATCGCGCGCGCGACCTGGGCCGGGTTCAGCTCGTAGGTGCCGGGCAGCAGCCAGTCGCCCTGGCCGGAGCGGTTCTTGATGCTCCATTCGCCGGCGTCGTCGAACTTGCCGACCACGCGCGGACGCTCGCCGTCCGGCAGGTTGTACAGCTCTTCCTTGAGCGCGTATTCGAGCACCTGGCGCTTTTCTTCGACCACGATGATTTCGTCCAGGCCGCGCGCGAACTCGTGCACGCCGACCGAATCGAGCGGCCAGGTCATGCCGACCTTGTACAGGCGCAGGCCGATCTCGCGCGCCGCCTGCTCGTCGATGCCGAGGTCGGCCAGCGCCTGGCGCGTGTCCAGATACGATTTGCCGGCGGTGATGATGCCGATCTTCGGGTTCGGGCTGTCCCAGATCAGCTGGTTCAGTTTGTTCGCGCGCGCGTACGCGAGGGCCGCGTACCACTTGTAATTGTTCATCCGGACTTCCTGGTCCAGCACGGCGTCCGGCCAGCGGATATTCAGGCCACCCGGCGGCATCTCGAAGTCGGTCGGGATGACGGTTTGCACGCGGTCCGGATCGAGGTCGACGACGGCGCCGGACTCGATGATGTCGGTGACGGCCTTGAGCGAGACCCATAGGCCGCTGTAGCGGCTCATGGCCCAGGCATGCAAGCCGAAGTCGATGTATTCCTGCACCGACGACGGATACAGCACCGGGATGCCGACGTGGTGCAGGATGTGGTCCGACTGGTGCGCCGTCGACGACGATTTGGCCGAGTGGTCGTCGCCGGCCAGCACGATCACGCCGCCGTGTTTGGCGGAGCCGGCGTTGTTGCCGTGTTTGAACACGTCGCCGCAGCGGTCGACGCCCGGTCCTTTGCCGTACCACATGGCGAACACGCCGTCGTACTTGGCGCCTTCGAACAGATTGGTTTGCTGGGTGCCCCACACCGCCGTCGCGGCCAGGTCTTCGTTCATGCCCGGGTGGAAGTGGACCTTGTGCGCCTCCAGGTGTTGCTTGGCCTTCCACGCGGTCTGGTCGACTTGCGTGACCGGCGAACCGCGGTAGCCGCTGATGTAGCCTGCCGTGTTCAGGCCGGCCTTGAGGTCGCGCTCGCGCTGCAGCATCGGCAGGCGGATCAGCGCCTGGGTGCCGGTCATGAAGGCGCGGCCGCGTTCGAGCGTCCACTTGTCGTCGAGGGTGATGTCGTGGGCAGGCGCGGACGGCGGCTGCGGCTCGAGCTGCGAGCGGTCCTGAGGGGCGTTCATTGGTGTCTCCAATATGGTCGGGTGCGCAGCCTCTGTGTGCTTTTATAGCGCATGTCAGGAGCAGTATAGACCTGCGCCTCCAGCATTAAATTTCAATCAATTCCCCACGTCCGGCGATTTGCGCAATAAAATTGCGGAACGTATGAGGGCTTAGGGGAAATCGTGTCAAAAATCGAGCTGGATAAAACCGATCGCAAGATTCTCGCCATCCTGCAGGAGGATGGGCGCCTGTCCAACCAGGACGTGGCCGAGCGCGTCAGCTTGTCGCCATCGCCCTGCCTGCGCCGTATCAAGCGGCTCGAAGAAGCCGGCGTGATCCGCCAGTACGTGGCGCTGCTCGACCCGGACAAGCTGGGCCTGGGTCTGCTGGCCTACGTGAACGTGCGACTGGAAAAGCACAGCGAAGGCCCGGGCAATGCGCGCGTCCCTGCGACCTCGCCGCGCTTCGAATTCGCCCAGGCCGTGTCGACCTGGCCGGAGGTGGTGGCTTGCTACGCGATGACCGGCGAGATGGATTTCCTGTTGCGCGTGCACGTGGAAGACATGGACCACTTCTCGCGCTTCATGATGAGCACCCTGCTGCGCCACCCGGCGGTGCTGGACGTGAAATCCAGCTTCGCCCTGCAGCGCATCAAGGAGACGACGGCGCTGCCGCTCGTTTGAGTTTTACGACCGGTTTACCAGCCCATCAGTCCCTGCAGCTGCGGCGCCAGCTCTTGCGCCATCTCGGCGTGCTGCGACGTGAGCGGATGCATGTCCGCGGCATCGCCCGGGTGGTGGATGGAGGGGATCGCGCGCACGCGCGCCGCATCTGCTTTCGATTCGCCCACGCGCGCGACGGTCGCCGCAATGTAGTCCGTCAGCGCCGCCTTCTTCTCGCCATCCAGGATCGCGCCTTCGCTCAGCGCGATCTTCGCATGCGGATGGTCGCGCAGCAGCGTGCGCACGAATTTGACGTAGGTGTCGACGTACCAGGCGCGGTCCGGAATGCCCTGGGTGAAATCGTTGGTGCCGATCGTCACCAGGATCAGGTCGGGGTCGTAGTCGGCCTGGTTCCATTTGACCGGATGGGCGGCGTCGGCGATCGCCAGCTCGTAAAAGGCCGGCAGCTGGTACTCGTCGGTGCGGTTGTTATAACTGCGCACCAGGCCGCGCCCGCCGAAGCACACCAGCTGCACTTGCGCGTGCAGCGCCTGGCCGAGCAGCATGCCGTACGACGCGCCGGCGTTCCACCAGATCGGCCTGCCCTTGTCGAGCGCATCCGGCCCGATCGGGCGCTGCATGGCGGCGCCGCAGGTGACGGAATCGCCCAGCACCAGCAGCTTGCGCGCCGGGAGTGCCGGCGCCTGCACGATCTGGCCGTCGGTGCTGAAGCGCGCGATGGCCGACACGCCCAGCCAGGTCTCGGTGCGGTGCACGATGTCCACGCGGTGCGGTCCCGGGCCGGCATCCTTGAACAGCTCATAGCTGCGCTGCTGCGGCTCGAGGTACACCGCTGTCGGTGCGCCGCCGTCGACGATCACGTCGACCACGCTGTTGGCGCCGCCGCCCGCGGCATCCATCGCCAGGCGGCTGCCCTGCACCGCCAGCGACAAAGTCACGCCGGGATAGCCGAAGCGCACCGTGCCGTCGGGTTCGGCCACGGTGCGGCCCATGCGCACGATGCGCGCATCGTCGGCGCGCACGGTCTCGAGGGCGTTGGCCACGCCTGCATGCAGCAGCGCGGCGGCGATCAAGGCTCGGGTCAGCAGATGCATGGTCATCCTCACTTCATCAAGGTTTCGATATCCGGCATCATGGCGTCGGCCCAGATGCGGTAGCCCTTCGGCGTCGGGTGCAGGTTGTCGGCCATGATCTCGTGCGAGATCGTGCCATCCGGCTGCAGCAGGCGCGGGCCGTAGTCGCGGTAGACTACATGCTGGCCGTCGGCCAGCGTTGCCACCATGCGGTTCAGTTCGCGCACCTGCACGCGCTTGAATTCTTCCTGCGGCTCGCCGTAGGGCAGCACGGCGTTGAGCAGGATGCGCGCGTCCGGGTATTCGCGACGCAGCGTCTCGACCACCTTGCGGATGCCGGCGAAGGTCTGCGCGTTGTCGTCGGCGCAGTGAAAATAATTGTTCACGCCGACCAGCAGCACGATCGCGCGCGGCTTCAGCGCCGCCATCGCCGAATTGTCGAGCCGATACAGCAGGTTGCCGGTGTGGTCGCCGCCGACGCCGAAATTGGCCGCATGGAAGCGCCCGAATTCCTGCTCGAAGAAGTCCTTCGGCCAGCCTTCGGTGATCGAATCGCCGATGAACATCAGGTCGACGCCGCCTTGCCTGGCGCGCGCCTGCTGGGCCGCGTGGATCTGGTTCCACTTGGCGACCGACATCCAGGTGTATTCGCGTGTGCGCGGCATCGGCGTGACGGCGCAAGCGGCCGGCGACAGGCCGTTGCTGGGTGCGACCGCGACCGCGTCGTCGGCCAGCGCCGCAGCGGTGGGACCGGCCAGCACCGCCGCCAGCAGCGGCAAAATGAAACGCTTGTTCATGTACGGTCTCCTTGTTTTTTCAGGCGCAGCAGCACCACGCCATGCGCCGGCACGGTGACGTCGAGGCGGTGCGCGGTGTCGCCGCTCTTGCCGCTCCAGGCATCACGCCAGCTGTAGTTGGCTTTCTTGAAATCGGCCTCGCGCTTGGACAGGTCGTCGCCGATCGTGTGCTGCTGCCAATCGTAGTGATAGGCCAGCGGGGCTTCGCCGCGGTTCAGGATCATGAAGGCCCACTCGTCGTTGGCGAGCGGCTTGGCCCACAGCTCGACGCTGCCCTGGTTATAAAAACGCAGCGCCTGCACGCCGAGCGGGTCCTGGTTGATGGCGATGACCTCGCGGTTGCCGACGACGTCGTGCACGCGCTTGGGCATGTTGCGCAGGTCGTTGCCGAGGATGAGCGGCGAATCCATCATCGCCCAGATCGAGAAGTGGGCGCGGTCCTCATCTTCGCTCATGCCCATGCCGACTTCGAGCATGTCCATGTCGTTCCAGTGGCCCGGCCCCGAGTACTTGCGCAGGCCGGCCTGCTTGTCGAGGATGCGCAGCACGCCCAGCGCCGACCACGAACCGTGGCTCATCTCGCAATCCCAGCACGGGTAGATGTCGCCGGTGGTGCGCCACGAGTGGCCCACGTCCTGCGCCCATTCCCACGGCTTGTTGTCGCCCCATTCGCAGATGGAAAACAGGATCGGCCGGTTGGCGGCGCGCAGCGCGTCGCGCATCGTCGTATAGGCGCCGACCGCGTTGATGTTCTTGCTGTCGCACCAGTCGTACTTCAGGTAGTCGATGCCCCAGGCCGCGTAGGTCAGCGCATCCTGGTATTCGTGGCCGCGGCTGGCCGGACGGCCGCCGCAAGTGGTGTTGCCGACGTCCGAATAGATGCCGAGCTTCAGGCCGCGCGCATGCACGTAATCGGCCACCGCCTTGATGCCGTTCGGGAAGCGCTGCGGGTCCGGCTGGATGTTGCCGCTGGCGTCGCGGGCGCCGTGCCAGCAATCGTCGATGTTGATGTACTGGTAGCCGGCGTCTTTCAGGCCGGTCTTGACCATGGCGTCGGCGGTCTCGCGGATCAGCTTCTCGTCGATGTTGCAGGCGAAGCGGTTCCAGCTGTTCCAGCCCATCTGCGGCGTCTTGGCCAGGTCGTCGAACTTCTGCGCCGATGCGCTCAATGGCAAGACCATCAACGCTGGCGCAATCATGGCTGCGGCCAGCAACAGCGTGCCGCTGCGCTTCATGGCTTGCCTCCGATCCTGGCGCCGATCGCCTGCAGGCGCCTGGCCGAATCCTGGATCACCTTGATGGTGCCGGCATCGCTGTCGAACACCGAGTACAAGCCCTGCTCTTCCTGCGGCGGATCGCCGACGAAGTCGTTGCCCGGTTTCCACCAGTAGTTGGCATTGGCCGCGCGGCCGGCGCCGCCCCAGGCCCAGAAGGTCCAGCCGGCGACCGGATCGCCGGCCGCGGCGCGCTTCTCGATCAAGCCGAACACCTCGCCATAGAAGCGGTCGCGCACCTTGGTCGAGGACTTGACATCGAACGAGGCGCTGTCGCGGTTCAGGCCGAACTCCTCGAGCACGATCGGTTTATGAACCTGCTTGGCGTAGTCGATGTGCTGGTTCAGGTACTGCATGCTCTTGTCCATCATGCCGTTCCAGGTGGCGTCAGGCTTCTTGGGATCGAACCAGCCCCAGTTGGCCGGCCACAGGTGATAGGTCAGATAAGCGATGTCGGGCGTGCGGTGCGCGTCCATGTACAGCTGCGCATCCTGTACCGAGCCGGCCAGGCCTTCGCTGCCGGTGCTGACCATGTGCTTGCCGTCGAGCGAGCGGATGTAGTGGGCAGTGTCGGCGACCCACTTCACATAGGTCGCCTTTTGCTCGGCGCTGGCCTTGCTGTTGCCGGGACGCGGCTCGTTGGCCAGCTGCCAGGACAGCACGACCGGATCGTCGCGGTAGCGCTTGCCGGTGACGGTGTTGGTGCGGTTGACGATGTGGTCGATCACCTTGCGGTACTCGGCCTGCGCCTTCGCATTCGTATAGAAACGCGCGTTCTCGCCCATGAAGCGCTCGTAATCGCGGCTCACATTCGGGTCATGCGCCGGCGTGCCCTCGAACCAGTTCAGGTACTGGGTCATGCCGCCCGACCACTGCCAGAAGTTGTTCAGGTAGAGCACGGCCGTCATGTCGCGCTTGGCCAGTTCCGCCATCAGGAAGTCCAGGCCCCTCAACAAATTCTCGTCGTAGTCGCCGGGCTTGCGCGTGGTGGCCGGATGCACCGCGCTGTTCATGTCGGTCTGCTCGGACACCGCCAGCACGCGCACGTTGTTGATGCCGATGGCGTGCAAGCGGTCGAGCTCCTGCACCAGGCGCGCGCGTTGGCCGACGCCCGTCGGTGCGCCAAGATAGCCGCCGTACCAGAAGTTGGCGCCGGTGATGACATAGGGCTGGCCGTTGCGCACGAAATGCGCATCCTGCACGGCCACGAAGGCGTCCTGGCCATTGCCGGCCGCCGTGGCGGCAGCGGCGCCGGCGGTGGCGACGATCAGAAAGGCGGTGGTCGCGATGTGTGCGATCTTGATTTTCATGTCTCCTCCTCCGTTACGATCAGCGCGCGCGGCCGCGCACGTCCAGCACCTGGGCCGGCAGGTCGACCGTGACGCTGGTCGCATCCAGGCCGGCCGCATCCTTGGCCAGCACCAGCTTGTACTGGCCCTTGGCGATGTTCCAGGTCTTCGACGATTCGTCGAACATGCCCAGCACGCGCGGCTCGACGGTCACCTCGACTTCCTTCGATTCTCCCGGCTGCAGCGCGACCTTGTCCCAGCCGGCCAGGCGCTTCGGCGCTTCCCACTTGGCGGCGAGCGGCGACGCGTACACCTGCGGCACCGCCTTGCCGGCGACCTTGCCGGTGTTGGTGACCTTGAAGCGCACGTGCAGCTTGCCGTCCTGGACTTTCGCACCCAGGCCCGCATACGCGAACGTGGTGTAGGACAGGCCGTGGCCGAACGGGAACAGCGGTTTCAAGCCCTTCAGGTCGAACCACTTGTAGCCGACCGCCGCGCCTTCGCTGTAATCGACGGCGAAGGCCTTTTCTTCGTTCTTGCGGTCGCCATCCAGCGTCGGGCGCGGCAGCTGCTGCTCGGAGGCCGGGAAGGTGGCCGGCAGGTGGCCGGACGGGTTCACCGCGCCGAACAGCACGCGCGCGATCGCCTCGCCGCCGCTGGTGCCCGGGTACCAGGCTTCGAGCACGGCCGAGGTTTTATTCAGCCACGGCATCGCGACCGGGCTGCCGTTTTCCAGCACGACCACGGTACGCGCATTAGCGCTGGCCACCGCATCGATCAGCGCATCCTGCTTGTCCGGCAGCGCCAGCGAGACCGCGTCATTGGCTTCGCCGATCCACTGGGTGGCGAACACCAGCGCCACATCGGCGGACTTGGCCACGCGCGCGGCGCGCGCGGGATCGGTGCCGTCGTCGTAAACCACTTTCGCGTTCGGCGCCTGCGCCTGGATCGCGCGCAGCGGCGAGGAAGGGTGGTACACGACCGGACCCGGCCAGATCTTCGGCTCCAGGCCTTTCACCGCCATGCCGCCGACCGGGTACACCTGCGACGAACCGCCGCCGGACAGCACGCCGACGTCGGCATGGCCGCCGATGATGGCGATGGTGCGCACGCTCTTGGCCAGCGGCAGCACGCTCTTGTCGTTCTTGAGCAGCACCATGCCGTCTTCGGCATCCTGGCGGCTGACCGCGCCGTGGGCGGCGAAGTCGATCGCGCCGCCCTCGCGCACCGGGTGCTCGACCACGCCCTTGGCGAACATCGCGTACATGATGCGCGTGACCATGTCGTCCAGGCGCGCCTGCGGCACGCGGCCGGCTTTCACCGCATCGGCCAGCATCGGGCCGAAGTAATCCGCCTTGTCGAATTCGTGGCCGGATTCCTGGTCCAGGCCATTGTTGGCGGCCATCTCGGTACTGTGGGTCGCGCCCCAGTCGGACATCACGAAGCCCTTGAAGCCCCAGTCCTTCTTGAGCACTTCGTTAAGCAGATAGTCGTTCTCGCAGGCGTAGACGCCGTTGACCCGGTTGTACGAGCACATCACCGAACCGGCATCCGAGCCTTCGAGCGCCAGCTGCATCGCCAGCAGGTCGGACATGCGCATCGCCGCTTTGTCGATGCGCGAGTCGACCACGAAACGGCCGGTTTCCTGGTCGTTCATCGCGTAGTGCTTGACGGTCGAAACGATATGGTTCGATTCGATGCCCTTGACCGTCTGGCCGACCATGACGCCGGCCAGCAGCGGGTCTTCGCCGGCGTATTCGAAGTTACGGCCGTTGCGCGCGTCGCGCAGCAGGTTGACGCCGCCGGCCAGCATCACGTTGAAGCCGGACGCGCGCGCCTCGGCACCGATCATCGCACCGCCGGCATAGGCCAGTTTCGTGTCCCAGGTCGAGGCGGTGGCCAGGCCGGACGGCAGCTGGGTGCGCTCGCGGACGTTCGGGCCGGCCTGCGAGGCCACGCCCATGCCGGCGTCGGTCTCGAACATCGCCGGGATGCCGAGACGCGGCGTGCCGGGCACGTAGCCGGCCGATTGCGGCAGCGCCGCCGGCGTCTTCTTCTTCGGACCGAAGTCGTTGCCGAACCAGGCGAACACCCAGCTCAGTTTCTCTTCCTGGGTCATGGCCTGCACGGCCAATTTCGCGCGCTGGTCGGCGCTCAGCGAGGCGTCCAGCCAGGGTTTTTGCGCGGGCGCGGGCGCATCCGCGGCGTGGGTCAGCAGTGGCAGGCAAGCCGCGATGGCGGCAATCATGATTCGAATACGCATGGGAGGGCCTCTCTATCTCGAGTCGGTGTCGTTGTTATAAGTATGAAGACGCGCCGCGCACCGGGAAGGCGCGCGGCGCGGAAATGCTGGATGACGCTGGAGCGTCTCACAAAGCCTTCAGGGCAAGGCGCATCGGCGAAGACAGTACGCTAGTACGGCGAGCCGATGCAACGCAGCCATGGAGGCTTTTTGTGACGCGGGCTTAGACGGCTTTGACGTCGACGAACATGCGCGCGTACTTAGCGCCGAAGTACAGGATGTAGGCGTAGCAGATCGCCGGGATCAGGAACGAAGTCTGCAGGCCGATCACGTCGGCGGCTTGCGCCTGGATGAGCGGCACCACGGCGCCGCCGGCGATCGCCATCACCAGCAGGCCCGAGCCCTGGCTGGTCAGCGGGCCGAGTTCATGCACGCCCATGCTGAAGATGGTCGGGAACATGATCGAGTTGAACAGGCCGACCAGCAGCACCGCCCACATCGCGAAGTGGCCGTGGCCGAAGGTGGTCGCGACCAGCAGCAGGATGCAGGCGGCGGCGTTGAAGGCCAGGACCTTGCCCGGGCTGACCGAGCGCATCACGGCCGAGCCGATGAAGCGGCCGACCATTGCGCCGCCCCAGTAGTAGGCGACGTAGTTGGCGCCGACCTCGGGCGAGAAACCGGCGATGCTCTTGTCGCCCATGTAGTTGATCAGGAAGCTGCCGATACTGACTTCGGCGCCGACGTACACGAAGATCGCCAGCACGGCCAGCATCAGGCGCTTCTGGCTGAAGATCGAGCCGGTGGCCACGCCCGCGTCTTCGTCCTTGATGATCGGCAGGCGGATCACGGCGAACAGGATCGCCAGCACCGCCAGCGTGGCGGCCAGGCCCAGGTACGGACCCTGCACGGCGTGCGCCTGCGCCAGTTTTTCGGCGGCGGTCATGTTGTTCGGATCGGCCGCTGCGGAGATGTGCGACAGGATCAGGTAACCGCCGACCGGGGGGCCGACGAAGGTGCCGAACGAGTTCAGCGCCTGGGTCAGGTTCAGGCGGCTCGAGGCGGTGGCCGGCGGACCGAGCACGGTCACGTACGGGTTGGCCGCGACCTGCAGGACGGTGATGCCGCCGGCCAGCACGAACAGGGCGAACAGGAACAGCGCGTAGCCGCTGGTGGCGGCCGGGTAGAACAGCGCGGCGCCGACGGCGCACACGGCCAGGCCGATCACGGCGCCGGCCTTGTAGCCGGTGCGGCGGATCAGCGCGCCCGCCGGGATCGACAGCAGGAAGTAGCCGCTGAAGAAAGCGAAGTTGACCAGCTGCGCCTGCACGTAGGTCAGGTTATAGACCGACTTCAGGTGCGGGATCAGGATATCGTTCAGCGACGTCAGCAGGCCCCACATGAAAAACAGGGCCGTGACGATCGTCAGCGGAAAGGTGTATTTGGCTTGTTGGGCCTGGCCGGTGGTGCCGATCGCCGCCGAGGAAGCGCGTTCCATGTAAGTCTCCTAGATGTGTTGCTGTGTTTTTCATGCAACTTTTTTGATGAAGATATTTTGCATAAGCCCTTGTCAAGGGTCAACGAGATGAAGGGTCGATCGCTTTGTTTAGTACAGTTCACTAAACAAGCGTCGCATTCTCGTGAAATCGGTTTCATCCACGGGCTTGCGAAGGCGTGGCAAACTGTTTAGTAAAGCCAGACTAAACTCGTTGCGGCAGATGCCGCGCCTTTTGACCGTGCAATAACGTTATGCAAGACTTTATAGAAAACGAGCGGCGCTGCACGGACACCCCGGGCAACCGCGACAACGACACCGGAGACAATGTGAACCCCGAGTCCTCGCGCGCCGCGGCGTCCGCCGACGGTTCATCGCAAGTCACGATCCGTGACCTGGCCAAATATGCCGGCGTCTCGGCCGGCACCATTTCGCGGGCCCTCAAGAACGAGCCCGGCCTGACCGAAAGCACGCGCCAGATGGTGCTGGAAGCCGCCCGCGAACTGGGCTACGACTTCTGCAAGCTGCGCCGCAAGCGCATCCGCCGCCTGGCTTTCCTGCTGCACCGCCATCACAACACGGCGTCGAGCAGCCCGTTTTATTCGCCGGTGCTGCACGGCGCCGAAGAAGCCTGCCGTCGCCAGGGCATCGTGTTGTCCTTCATGGCGATCGACCCGGCCGACGGCGTCAGCGAACAGCTGCGCATGCATGCGCCGGATGCGATCGTATGCGCCGGCTTCTTCGAGCCCGAACTGCTGGCCGCGCTGCGCGCCAGCGGCAAGCCGATCGTCCTGATCGACATGAAGCTGCGCGGCTACAGCTCGGTCAACCCGGACAACCACATGGGTGGCTACCTGGCTACTAAACATTTGCTCGGCCTCGGACGCGCGCGCGTGGCGATGATCTCCGGGCCGCTCAGCCACTACAGCATCCGCGAGCGCAACCGCGGCTACCGCCAGGCGCTGTTCGAGGCCGGCATCCTGGCCGATCCGCGCCTGGACGTGATGATGCCGGAGGGCGTCGACCTCGAAACCGGCGCGCACGAAGCGATGCAATCGCTGCTGGCCCTGCCCCATCCGCCCGACGCCGTGTTCTGCTACAACGACGCCGCCGCGCTGGTCGCGATGCGCGTCTGCCTGGCGGCCGGGATGACGGTGCCGCACGACGTGTCGATCGCCGGCTTCGACGACATCTCGAGCGCCGTGCTCGGCCACCGTCCGCTGACCACGCTGCGTATCGACAAGAAGGAGCTGGGCGCGTTGGGCGTCGAACTGCTGCTGCGCGGCAGCCAGGAGCCGCCGATCGAAAAGGTGGCGCCGGTCGAGCTGATCGTGCGCGCCAGCACGGTCTCTGAAGATTTCCGCACCCAGGTGCGGCGTCCCGGGGCGGCGCTGCTCGGCTAGTACGAAACCAAAATTCCAATAACGACGAGACAACGATGCAACCCGATTTCCGATCGCGCGCCTTCCTCCTGGAGCACATCCGCCACACCCGCAGCTTCTACGATCCGCGCTGCCTCGATGCGAGCGGCGGCTTTTATCACTTCTACAAGGACGATGGCACCGTCTACGATGCGCGCACGCGCCACCTGGTGAGCAGCACCCGCTTCGTGTTCAACTTCGCGATGGCCTACCGCCAGTTCGGCGACGCCGCCGACCGCGAACGCGTGCTGCACGGCCTGCGCTTCCTGCGCGACGCGCACCGCGACCCGGCCACCGGCGGCTACGCCTGGACCCTCGACTGGGACAAGGGCGCCAAGCGCGTCACCGACGGCACCAATCACTGCTACGGCCTGGCCTTCGTGCTGCTGGCCTATGCGCACGCCTTGATGGCCGGCGTCGAGGAAGCCCGCGCCTGGCTCGACGAGACCTTCGAGTTGATGGAGCAGCGCTTCTGGGAGCCGCAGCATGGGCTGTACGCCGACGAAGCCAGCCCCGACTGGTCTTATCTGGCGCCCTATCGCGGCCAGAACGCCAACATGCATTCCTGCGAAGCGATGCTGGCAGCATTCGACGCCAGCGGCGACGTGCGCTACTTGCACCGCGCCGAGACGCTGGCGCACAACATCACGGTGCGCCAGGCGGCTTTGTACGGCAACCTGATCTGGGAGCACTACCATGCCGACTGGTCGGTCGACCCGGACTACAACCGCCACGACAAGACCAACATCTTCCGCCCCTGGGGCTACCAGCCGGGCCACCTGACCGAGTGGGCCAAGCTGTTGCTGATCCTGGAACGCCACCAGGACCGCATGCAGGGCGACGCCGGCTGGCTGCTGCCGCGCGCAAAAGAGCTGTTCGACACCGCCCTCGCGCGCGCGTGGGACGGCGAACATGGCGGCATCGTCTACGGTTTCGGCCCGGATGGCGAGGTCTGCGACGCCGACAAATACTTCTGGGTGCAAGCCGAAAGTTTTGCGGCTGCCGCCCTGCTGGCCGCGCGCAGCGGAGAACCGGCCTACTGGGACTGGTACGAGCGCTTCTGGGCCTACAGCTGGGAACACTTCGTCGACCACCAGCATGGCGCTTGGTACCGCATCCTCGGCCCGGCCAACCAGAAGCTCACGGATGAAAAGAGCCCGGCCGGCAAGACCGACTACCACACGATGGGCGCTTGCTACGAAGTCTTGAGCGTCGTGAAAGCATGACCATGACCACGCTCCCCGTATTCGTCTCCGCCGGCGAGGCGCTCACCGACATGATCGTCGATGACGCCGCCGCTACCCGCTGGATAAGCAAGGTCGGCGGCTCGACCTGGAACGTGGCGCGCGCCATGGCCCGTCTCGGCGTGCCGAGCGCGTTTGCCGGCGCGGTCAGCCGCGACGTGTTCGGCAAGCAGCTGCGCCAGGCCAGCCTGGAGGCCGGCCTGGATGCGCGCTTCCTGCAGCAGGTGAATAAATCGCCGTTGCTGGCGATCGTGCACCGGCTCGACCCGCCCAGCTATTTTTTCGTCGGCGACGACAGCGCCGACCTGCACTTCGACGCCTCTGCGCTGCCGGACGGCTGGCGCGATGCCTGCCGCTGGGCACATTTCGGCGGCATCAGCCTGGCGCGCGAGCCGCTGGCCGGCAAGCTGATCGAGCTGGCCGAGCAGCTCAAGGCGGCTGGCGTGCGCATCAGCTACGACCCGAACTTCCGCGCCAACATGGATGAGCGCTACGACGCCACGCTGTGCCGCATGACCGCGCTGGCCGACGTGATCAAGGTGTCCGACGAGGATTTGCTGGGGCTGCTGCGCACGAAGGACGCCGACGCCGCTTTCGATACGCTGCACGGCTGGAATCCGGGCGCCAGCTATTTGTACACGAAAGGCGCGGCCGGGGCTTCGCTGCATACGCCGCAAGGCGCATGGTCGCTGGCGGCGCCGCGCATCCAGGTAGTCGACACGGTCGGCGCCGGCGACGCCAGCATCGCGTCGCTGGCCTGGAGCTTGATGCATCGGCCGGCGGCCGGTGGTCTGGATCATCTGCGCTTTGCGGTGGCCGGCGGCGCTGCCGCTTGCCTGGCGGCCGGCGCCACGCCGCCCGCGCTCGAGACCATCGAAACGATCGCCGCGCAGATTTGACTTATTTCCGGGGCAGCAGCCAGCGCATGGCGCCGCGCAGATTGGCTTTGACGGTGTAGTCGATCTTGGCGAACTGCTCGTCGAGCGCTTCGGCCAGCACGCTGGACGGGCTGGGCGGCGGCAGGTGCAGGTGGGCGTCGGCTTCGCCGTATTCGCGCTGGATCTCCATGCCGGCCTTTTTCGCGATGTGCATCATCGTGCGGTTCGAGGACAGGCATTGCATGTACAGCGTATCGACGTCCGAATTGCGGCAGTGGATGGCGGCGCGCTCGAACAGGCGCGTGCCGACGCCCTGCCCGCGCGCCGATTTCGCCACCGACACGCCGAACTCGGCCACCTTTTCCTTATCCGTGTAATAAATACTGTCCGGGTGCGCCTCTTTCGAAGTGAACGCGAGGTGGCCGACGCCGGCCAGCTGGAATTTGCGGTCGACCACACCGAACACGATGTCGCGTGCAAAATCGATCTTGTTCACATATTTGGTGACCTGTTCATCGCCGAGCATGCTGCCGAAGCGCAGCAGGCGATCGTCGCGGTCGAGCGCGATGAAATGCCGCAGCATGCGCTTGCGGTCGCGCTCGCCAAGCGCCTTGACCAGCACGACGCCCTGGCCGTGCTTGCCGCGCTGGCCAAATACCTGGCCGAACCAGCGCCGCAGCGGGTTCTCCAGCGGTTTTTCTCCCATGATTGCCTTGATTTGTGCACTGCACCAATCCCGGTATTGTACGGGATTGGCGCCCTGTTCAGTCGCGCACTTCAGTCTCGGACGTCGTTCAAGGCCGCCTTGACCGCCGCCACACGCGCCGCATGGATCGCCTCGGGGATTTTGTCGCGGGCGTCGACCAGGCGGCCGGCAATTTCTCCGGCATTCACGCTGCGGGCAGCGTCCAGCGCGCGCAGCAAGTACGCCGCCTGCGGATAGTCGCGGTAGCGCATCTCATGGGTGTCGTGCCCGCGTCCGCGCGCGTCGCACTCGGACGCTAGCAGCATCTGCGCGAAGCGCTCGGGTTTCCGGAAGGCGTCGCAGCGTTCGAACAGCGTGACGATGGTGTTCGGGCGCAGCTCGAGCGCGCGGCTGACGTTGCCGTGCTCGCGCGCCGTCATCACGGCCAGGTCGCGGCAATCGGTCGGCACGCGCAGGCGTTTGCTGAGTTCCGTGATCAAACGCGGTCCCATGCCTTCGTGGCCGTGGTGCTTGGGCCAGTTCTCCTCGGGCGTGGCGCCCTTTCCGAGGTCGTGCATCAGCGCGGCGAAGCGCACCGGCAGGTCGAACCCGCGCTCGGCGGCGTAGTCGATCACCAGCATCATGTGCACGCCGGTGTCGACTTCCAGATGGTGCAGCGGCGGCTGTGGCACGCCCCACAAGGCGTCGAGCTCCGGCAGGATGCGCGCCAGCGCGCCGCAATCGCGCAGCACGGCGAACATGCGCGAGGGCTTTTGCTCCATCAGCCCGCGCGAGAGTTCCTGCCAGACCCGCTCCGGCACCAGCGCGTCGACTTCGCCGTCATCGACCATGCGGCGCATCAGGGCGAGCGTGCTGTCGGCCACGCGAAATTCCGGAAAGCGCGCGGCGAAACGCGCCAGGCGCAGGATGCGCACCGGGTCTTCGACGAAGGCGTCGGATACGTGGCGGAAGATGCGATTGTCCAGATCCTGGCGGCCGCCGTACGGGTCGACGATGCTGCCATCCTCGGCGCGCGCCATCGCGTTGATGGTCAAATCGCGCCTTACCAGATCGTCTTCGAGCTTGACGTCGGGTGAGGTGTGGAACACGAAGCCGTGGTAGCCCGGCGCGGTCTTACGCTCGGTGCGCGCCAGCGCATATTCCTCTTGCGTCTCGGGATGCAGAAACACCGGGAAATCCTTGCCGACCGGCCGAAAACCCCGTTCGACCATCTGCTCGGGCGTGGCGCCGACCACGACCCAGTCGCGGTCCTGCACCGGCAGTTTGAGGAGTTCATCGCGGACCGCGCCGCCCACCACAAAAGCTCGCATCAATCGCTTACCAACTCATTTCGGCAAATCGTCTTCGTGGCCGGCGGCGATTTCGGTTTCCTTCATCGCTTCCTCGACCCAGCGCGCCACGGCCGGGTGCGCCTGCATGCGGTCGCAGTAGCCCTGCAGGGCCGGCGCCAAGCTGACGCCATAGGTTTTAAAACGCATCACGACCGGCGCATAAAACGCGTCGGCGATCGAAAAGTCGCCGAAAAGGAAATTGTGGTGGCCGAAGCGGGACAGGCACTCTTCCCAGATTTCGCAGATGCGGCCGATGTCGGCCTGGGCGCCCGGCGTGCGGCCGCGGCCCGGCAAGCGCGCCTTGATGTTCATCGACATCGCATTGCGCAAGTCGGCAAAGCCGGAATGCATCTCGGCCACGACTGCACGCGCCATCGCGCGCGCCGCCACGTCCTGCGGCCACATGTGCTTGTCAGGAAATTGCTCGGCCAGGTATTCGCAGATGGCGAGACTGTCCCAGATCGTCATCTCGCCGGCCAGCAGCACCGGCACGCGGCCGGCGGCCGAATAGCGGGCGATCTCGTTGGCGGTTTCCGGCTGGTCGAGCAGGACGCGCACTTCGGTGAACGGGATACCGGCGGCGACCGCGGCGACCCAGGGCCGCATCGACCACGAGGAATAATTCTTGTTGCCGATGACGAGGGTCAGGCCGGCCTGGCGCGCCTGGTCGAGAGTCTGCGTGAGCGTTGGATCGAGTTCGATGGTCTGCATGGACGAAGCAAAAAAGTCGGTTAGCGCCCCGCGCGTGCGCGCAGGACGTCGAGCTGCCCGTCCGGCGCCAGGTAGGCAGGGGCGACGGCTTCGAGCGGAGTGAGCTTGATTCCGAGCGCCTCCGCTGTCAAGACTTTTGTGGACGGCGTAACAACATTAGCCACTTTCATCGAGTCGAGATTGTCGCGCGTGATGAGCGGCTCGCCCGGCAGCATCTCGAAGAAGACCGCCTGCAAATGCGCGACCGCGTCCGGCAGCGCGATCACCTTGCGCTCGTGGCCGGCATAGCGTCCGGCCAGGCGCACCAGCTCGGCCAGCGTATAGACTTGCGGCCCGCCCAGTTCGTAGATGTTGCCGGCGCTGTGCGCCTCGAACAGGGCGCGCACGAAGGCCTCGACCACATCGCCGACGTACACCGGCTGGAAGCGCGCATGCGCGCCGGCCAGCGGCACGACCGGCAGATGGCGCTGCAGGCGTGCGAACATGTTCAGGAAATTGTCGCCCGGGCCGAACACGACCGAGGGCCGGAAGATCGTCGCCGCCACCTCGGCGCGGCTGCGCGCCGCCCCCTCGCCGTCAGCCTTGGAGCGCTGGTACATCGACGGCCCGCGCACGTCGGCGCCCAGCGCGCTCATGTGCAGGTAGCGCGGCGCGCCGGCGCGCGCGCAAGCGTCGACGATGCGTTGCGGCAGCTCGACGTGGGCGCGCCGGAACGCGTTGCCGTAGGGCGTGCCGCGGTCCGAGTGCAGAATGCCGACCAGATTGATCACCGCCGTGTGCCCGTCGATGAGGCGCTGCAGCGTGGCGTCGTCGCGCACGTCGGCCTCGACCACGTCGACGCCGGGCAAGAGCTTCAGGTGATCGCCATGCTGGGCGTGGCGGGTCGGCACCACCACCGGCACGTCGCGCTCGGCCAGCCGCGCCGCCAGGTGACTGCCGATGAATCCGGTTCCTCCGAACATGACCACCGACAGTGGGCGCATGGTTTTTCCTTTTTGAGTAATGCTTGTCAAGGCAGGCCGGTGCCGCCCGAGCGCGGCGAAATCGTCCCGAGCCGGGCCTTCAGCGACTGGGGCCGGTGCTCGAACAAAGCGGCATAGTTCGTTGCGTTCGACATCACATTGCGCACGTAGGTTCGGGTTTCGTCGAACGGGATGGTCTCGACGAAGATCGCGCCTTCCATCGGCGTGTTCAGCAAGCCGCGCCAGCTGCGCGCGCGCGCCGGGCCGGCATTGTAGGCGGCCGTCGCCAGCACCTGCGAGCCCTCGGCGTTCGCCAGCACCATGTTCAGGTAATTCGTGCCGAGGACGATATTGGTGCGGATATCGTTGAGCATGCCGTGTCCGTAATCGGCCAGGCCGATCTTTTCCGCCACCCACTTGCCGGTCGACGGCATCACCTGCATCAGGCCGGCCGCGCCGACGCCCGACTGCGCATCGGTGACGAAGCGCGATTCCTGGCGGATCAGGCCATACACCCAGGCCTGGTCCAAGCCCAGGCTTTGCGCGGTCGGCTGCAGGATGTCGTCATGCGGCGCCGGGAAGCGTTGGGTGTAGTCGAATTCGGTACGGGTACGCTCCGAAGTGCTGACCATGCGGTCGAGGATCTGGTTCTGGCGCGCGTACTCCGCCGAGGCCAGCAATTGACGCTCGGTCATGTTGTTCAGCGCCCAATTCCATTCACGCGTGCCCTCGAAGCGCAGGCGCAGGCTGAAGAATTTCAGGGCGCGCTTGAAACCGGGGTTGTTCGCCGCTTGCGCCAGTTCGGCCGCGGTCGGCGGCGCGGCGCTCGGCGGCGTCGCGATCTGCTGGCCGAGCTCTTCCATGGCGAGCTGGCCATAAAAACTGTTCTGGTCGGCGATGCGGCGCAGCAGCGTCTGGGCTTCGTCCTTGCGCTCCAGCGCCGCATCGGCGCGCGCCAGCCAGTAGGTCCAGCCGGCCTGCTCGCGCTGCGGCTTTTCCATCGCCTCGATAGTCGAACGCACCATCTTCCAGTCGCCGCGGCGCAAGGCGATGCGGGTTTTCCACTCGAGTTGCTGCCAGCTCAGCGGCGCACCGGCCGCGCGCTGCCAATAATCATAAGCATCCGGCGCCAAGGTAATCGAAGCGGCATAGGCGATGCCGGCCCAGCCGATCGCGCGCTCTTCTGGCGACAATTGGGAGGCATTCTTGTTCAGCGCCACGGTCGCCAGTTTGACGCTCGTCCTGGCCATGCGGCCGACCGCGACCAGGTAGATCTGGTGCTCGGCCGGCGTGTTGCCGACGCCGCGCGCCATCGCCAGCGCCGGCACGTCGACTGCCTGGGCGGCACGGGTGTCGGAGGCGCCCAGCAGCAGCGCGGTGCGGCGCGACGGGCCGGTCGCGTGCATCTCGCCGGCCAGGCGCAATTGCGCCAGCAGGTCCTTGGTCGTGAATTGCCCGGACTGGACCAGCTGCGCGATCAGCGCGGCGCAGGCATCGCCGTAATTCGGGGGATTGTCGAGCAGCATGCGCGCTTCGTCGGCCACGTTCTGGCCTTTGATGGCGCGCGACAGCAGCGCGTAGCACTTGACCTGGTAGTCGTCGTTCTTGACGAACTGAGGAAGCTCGCGGTCGAACTGGACCCAGTCGCGCCGCCGGCCGAGCTCGAGCATCCAGTCGTTGCGCATACGGTCGGCGATGGCGCTGCCCTCGTAGCGCTTCAGGAAATCCAGCACTTCATCGTTGGATGCGTCGCGCAAACGCGGTTTGAGCCGATAATAGTCGACATACGACGGGATCGCGTAGTTCGGCAGGCGCGCCGCCAGGCCGGCCGCGCGGTCGGCATCGTTCTGGCGCGATGCCTCGCGCAGCTGCAGGAACAGATTGTCCTGTTCGCGCTGAGCATCGGCGGCGGCGGGAGAGACTGCGGACGGCAGCGGCTGCAAGCCGGAAGGCGCGGCCAGCGGCGCTTGTCCTGTTTTCGGTACCGGGGCGTATCCGCCTACCGGCACGAGCGGCTGGCTTGGTGCAAGCGCCGACGGGATCGGCTGCGCAATCGGCGTCGCTTGCTGCGGCTGAGCCGACTGAGCCGACTGAGCCGACTGCGCGGACTGGGCCTGGTGGGCCGATGCGGTCGATACGAGGAAGGCGCCGGCAACGGCAAACGGTACGCCGGCTAACAATTTTGACGACAACATAATTAATGTACGCTTCATTTCATTCATGACCGGCGAATCAAGAATAACACGCGAACTCTCGCGCCTGCCAGACACTGACTCAAGCGTGTCGGCAGACACACAGACCGCCAAGGCGGCGTTACGTAAAGCACTCCGAACAACACGTGGGGCAATTGATCCAGCAATCAAGGTGCAATGGGATGCGCAGATCGGCGCCCAGGTCGTGGCCTGGTGGCGCTTGCGCCAGGTCGGGACCATCGGCGTGTACTGGCCATTGGCCGGTGAGCCCGACTTGAGCGCCGCCTACAGCGAATTGACGCGCGCCGGCTTGCGCCTGGCCTTGCCGGTGGTGATGGAAAAGGATGCCCCGCTCACGTTTGCCGAATGGACGCCGGGCGAGCCGATGCTTCCGGACGAGGCCGGCGTGCAGGTGCCGGCCCAGCTGCGCTTCGTCGACTGTCCGCCGGCCCTGCTGATTCCTTGCCTCGGGTTCAATGCCGATGGTTATCGCCTCGGCTATGGCGGCGGCTATTACGACCGCACGCTCGAGCGCCAGCCGCGTCCGCACACACTCGGCATCGCCTACAGCAGCCAATTGGCAACGTTCCCGCACGGACAGTACGACGTGCCGCTGGATGTGATCGTGACCGAGATCAGTCAAGTGACGTGATAAAAAAATGCCCGCAAGCCAAGGGCTGCGGGCATTTCGCGTCATTGCTGAATCAGTTGCCTGAATCAGTTGCCTGTTAAACGCTGCCAGATCGCGGTCGTCGGTCCAGCCTGGTTCATGCTGTAGAAATGCAGGCCCGGCGCGCCGCTGGCGATCAGACGCTCGCACAAGCCGGTGACCACGTCGAGTCCGAATGCCTTGATCGACGCGCTGTCGTCGCCGAAGCTGGCCAGCTTGAGGCGAATCCAGCGCGGGATCTCGGCGCCGCACATGTCGGAAAAACGCATCAGCTGCATGTAATTCGTGATCGGCATGATACCGGGCACGATCGGCACGTCCACGCCGAGCTTGCGCGTGTTGTCGACGAACTCGAAATAGGCGTCCGGGTTATAGAAATACTGCGTGATCGCCGCGTTGGCGCCGGCTTGCACCTTGCGCGCGAACGCCTGCAGGTCGTCCTGGGGCGAACGCGCCTGCGGATGCATTTCCGGATAGGCCGCCACTTCGATGTGGAACCAGTCGCCGGTCTCGGCGCGGACGAATTCGACCAGGTCGCTGGCATAGCGCAGCTCGCCGGCGCCGCCATAACCGCTCGGCAAGTCGCCGCGCAGCGCGACCAGACGGCGGATACCATGCGACTTGAATTCGGCCAGGATCGCGCGAATCGATTCGCGCGTGGCGCCGACGCAAGACAGGTGTGGCGCGCCGACGTGGCCTTCGGACTGGATTTCCATCACGGTCGACAGCGTGCCCTGCTGGGTGCTGCCGCCCGCGCCGAAGGTCACCGAAAAATACTTGGGTTGGAGCTCGGCCAGCCGCTGGCGTGCCGTGCGCAGCTTGTCCGCGCCCTCGGGGGTCTTGGGCGGGAAAAACTCGATACTGATGTCAGGGGTTTCCATCTTTATTCAGGAGTAAAGTCGAAAGCGCCCACGAAATCACACTATATAGAATCGCCGCCACGAAGGCCGAACCGAAGCCGGCCACGTGGAAACCCTCGACCAAGTGCGCCACCAGCAAAAACAGCAGCGCATTGATCACCAGGATGAACAAACCGAGCGACACCACCGTCACCGGCAAGGTCAGCACGACCAATACAGGACGAATGAAGGTGTTGACCAGACCCAGCACCAGGGCCGCGACCAACGCAGCCCCCAGGTGGGTCACAGTCACGGAATGCATCAGGTAGGGCAGCGCCATCAGGGCTGCGGCATTGATCAACCAGGTCAGGAGCAAGCGCATGTGGGTGTCTTTCGTGAAGGCGAACGGGTCCGGCGCGCCGGCACGGGCAGGCAGCCCGCGCACGGCGCTTCACGGAAGAGCTTACCAGACTACTAAATCCGATTAGTAGCGGTAGTGCTCGGGCTTGTACGGACCCTCTTTGCTCACCGTGATGTACGCCGCCTGCTCATCGGTCAGCGTGGTCAGTTGCGCATTCAGCTTTTTCAGCTGCAGGCGCGCGACCTTCTCGTCCAGCTTTTTCGGCAGCGTGTACACGCCGACCGGGTACTCGGCGGTGTTCATGAACAGTTCGATCTGGGCGATGGTCTGGTTCGCGAACGACGAGCTCATCACGTACGACGGGTGACCGGTGCCGCAGCCCAGGTTCACCAGACGGCCTTCGGCCAGCAGGATGATGCGCTTGCCGTCCGGGAAGATCACGTGGTCGACTTGCGGCTTGATGTTTTCCCACTCGTACTTCTTGAGCGCGGCGACTTCGATTTCGTTGTCGAAGTGGCCGATGTTGCAGACGATCGCCTGGTCCTTCATCTTCTGCATGTGCGCTTCGGTGATGACGTGGTAGTTGCCGGTGCAGGTGACGAAAATGTCGCCGTGCTCGGCAGCGTAGTCCATGGTCACGACGCGGTAGCCTTCCATCGCAGCCTGCAGCGCGCAGATCGGGTCGATCTCGGTGACCCACACCTGGGCCGACAGGGCACGCATGGCCTGGGCCGAGCCTTTACCCACGTCGCCGTAGCCGGCAATGACGGCGATCTTACCGGCGATCATCACGTCGGTCGCGCGCTTGATGCCGTCGACCAGCGATTCGCGGCAGCCGTACAGGTTGTCGAATTTCGACTTGGTAACGGAGTCGTTGACGTTGATCGCCGGGAAGGCCAGCTTGCCTTCCTGGTGCATCTGGTAAAGGCGGTGCACGCCGGTGGTGGTTTCTTCGGTCACGCCTTTGATTTCCGGCAGACGCTTCGAGTACCACTGCGGATCGATGGCCAGACGGCCTTTGATGGCGTTGAACAGGCAGATTTCTTCGTCCGAACCCGGCTTGTCCAGCACCGAGATGTCCTTTTCGGCGCGCACGCCCAGGTGCAGCAGCAGGGTCGCGTCGCCACCGTCGTCCAGGATCATGTTGGCGTGCTTGTCACCCGGCCATTCGAAGATGCGGTGGGTGTATTCCCAGTACTCGTCCAGGGTTTCGCCCTTGACGGCGAACACCGGCGTGCCGACCGCGGCGATCGCGGCAGCAGCGTGGTCTTGCGTCGAGTAGATGTTGCACGAGGCCCAGCGCACTTGCGCGCCCAGCGCTTCCAGCGTGCGGATCAGCACGGCGGTCTGGATGGTCATGTGCAGCGAACCGGCGATGCGCGCGCCCTTGAGCGGCTGGCTGGCGGCGTATTCCTCGCGGATGGCCATCAGGCCCGGCATTTCGGTTTCCGCGATGCGGATTTCCTTCTCGCCCCAAGCGGACAGGGACAGGTCGGCAACGAGGAAGTCTTGCTTGGATTCTTTGAGTACGGCGCTCATCACGCCCTCCTTTCATGATTAGAAAAAAGTAACGTGAGCGCGGTTGGATCTATCCGAGCCTGGCGAAAGAGAGATCTTTCGTCGCAACGCTCCTCGGAATAGGCAAGTTTAGCATGGAAGACGCGCGTCGCGCATGAGACATGCATGAATCCAACGGACGCCTTGCCACACGTCCGCCGGATAAGCGCCGCCGGCCACCGCCCTCATGCCAGGCGCGGCGCCCGGCATGAACGAAACGGCAACCCGCTGCTGGGATTGCTTACGCCAGGCCGGCTTCGGCGCGCAGCAGCGCAGCCTTGTCGGTGCGCTCCCAGCTGAATTCCGGCTCTTCGCGGCCGAAGTGGCCGTAGGCGGCGCTCTTCTGATAAATCGGACGCAGCAGGTCGAGCATCTGCACGATGCCCTTCGGGCGCAGGTCGAAGTGTTCCATCACCAGTTCGGCGATCTTGTCGTCCGAGATCACGCCGGTGCCTTCGGTGTAGACCGTGATGTTGATCGGCTTGGCCACGCCGATCGCGTAGCTGACCTGCACCTGGCACTGGCGCGCCAGGCCGGCGGCCACGACGTTTTTAGCGACGTAACGAGCGGCGTAGGCGGCCGAACGGTCGACCTTGGACGGGTCCTTGCCCGAGAACGCGCCGCCGCCGTGCGGGGCTGCGCCGCCGTAGGTGTCGACGATGATCTTGCGGCCGGTCAAGCCGCAGTCGCCCTGCGGGCCGCCGATGACGAAGCGGCCGGTCGGGTTGACCAGGTAGCGGGTATCCTGCAGCCATTCCTTCGGCAGCACCGGCTTGATGATCTCTTCGATGACGGCTTCTTCGATCTGGCTGTGGCTCACTTCCGGCGCATGCTGGGTCGACAGCACGACGGTGTTCACCGACACCGGACGGCCATTGAGGTAGCGCAGCGTGACCTGCGACTTCGCGTCCGGACGCAGCCACGGCAGGCGGCCGTCCTTGCGCAACTGCGACTGGCGCTCGACCAGGCGGTGCGCATAATAGATCGCGGCCGGCATCAGTTCCGGCGTTTCGTCGCAGGCGTAGCCAAACATCAGGCCCTGGTCGCCGGCGCCCTGGTCGAGGTCCAGGCCCGCACCTTCGTCGACGCCCTGGGCAATGTCGGGCGACTGCTTGTCATAGGCGACCAGCACTGCGCAACCCTTGTAGTCGATGCCGAACTCGGTGTTGTCGTAACCGATGCGCTTGATGGTATTGCGCGCAACTTGAATATAATCGACGTTCGCGTGCGTGGTGATTTCGCCGGCCAGCACGACCAGACCCGTGTTGCACAGGGTTTCGGCAGCCACGCGCGCGTGCGGATCCTGCTCGAGGATGGCATCGAGAATGGCGTCGGAAATTTGGTCGGCGACTTTGTCCGGATGACCCTCCGAAACCGATTCGGAAGTAAAAAGATAGTCGTTGGAAGACATGCAAAAAGCTCCTGATACTGTTGAATATTGCCGCAGCACGGAAGCCTGCGACGCTTTAGCGATATTTATATTCCGCTTCGCAAGTTGTCATTAACTCCGCGGATCCTGCTCAAAGTGGTATTTTACGCTCCTTAAAAAATTTT
>Ga0308160_10000756_pt1 | contig 54209 bp, 64 predicted proteins | sample PhyFR1_FD_201036 | JGI IMG/M metagenome (GOLD analysis project Ga0308160, IMG submission 201036) | Phyllosphere microbial communities from UC Gill Tract Community Farm, Albany, California, United States - DLSLF.R1 | ecosystem: Host-associated > Plants > Phyllosphere > Unclassified | place: USA...
TGGAAAGCGAAGCCTAATTTGCGAATGGATCGCGAGTTCGCTAGGCGCAAAGATGGGTCTGCCGGTGCCTTCCCACCGGATTGTCGACATCCCTAGCACTTTGATCGACCTGGGCTCCCGACACGACCTCGCGGAGCTTGGTAGCGGGCCGGCGTTCGGATCGCAGCGACAGCAGCTCGTTGAGCTGTCGATGAGTCGCCTGGACAACGTCCCTGTAGGGCTGCAACGCCAGGTGCTCGCCTTCGACTGGTGGATCCGCAACTCTGATCGCACCCTGAGCGTCAACGGTGGAAATCCGAACCTGTTCTGGAACGTTGAGCAAGCTCAGCTTGTGGTCTTGGATCACAATCTGGCATTCGATAACTCGTTCAATGTGAGCGACTTCCTGGCCCTTCATGCTTTCCGCTCGCAGAGCCGCCACCTGTTTGGAGACTGGGTCTCCCAGCAAGAGCTCTGTGGCATCTGCCTACATGCAATGGAAGACTGGGATGCGATTTACGGCGCCATTCCCGATGAGTGGACTTTCGTTGACCCTGAACGAACAATCCCTGTAAACTTTGACTTTGACGCACTCCGCACACGCCTGCTCGACTGTGAAAATGATGCGTTCTGGAACCCCAAATTATGACTGATGCCTGCCTTTACGCGATTGTTCGCTTCTGCCCCTACGTGGAGACAGAAGAGTTCGCTAACGCGGGTATCGTCATGATCTCGCCACAGACCGGATTCTTCTCCTACAAGCTCATGGGTCGAAAGCATGCCCGCGTCACCAGCTTCTTCGAGGATGTTGAGGGCGCACTGTTCCGCACTGCCCTTAGCAATCTCAAGGATGAGCTGGAGCGAATTAAGGAGCAGCTGCTTATGACAGGCTGGCCTAGAGGTGCTTATGCTGAAGACTTGGCAATGGCAAAGCAAGTCTTCGGAGAGCTTACTCGGCCACGAGAAACCATCATAAAATTTGGTAATGTCAGAGGTGTACTGGCAGAGAAGCCGAATGCAAAGCTTGAGGAACTATACGGCTACTATGTCGAGCGCGACTTTGTAACCAAACAGTATCGGGAGTCTGTGCTCGAGAAGGAAATGCGCGCCTGGATAAGCAAGGCAGGCATTGGCAGCCGCTTCGAAAAAAAGGAGGTGGGCACTGAGGACTATCACGCCACCTTCCCTTTCGTAGAGGGCGCGCCATACGCAGCGCTGAAAGCGATCAAGCCGCTATACCTCGGCCATGATCAGCCCAGCAAAATTTTGGATCATGGTGGCCAATGGCTATTCCGAGTTCAGACATTAAAGCGCAAAGGTTTGATGCCACAGCTTGTATTGTTTGCGGCTGAGGGGCCGCAAGATGACGGAGCAAAGTATGAGGCATATAGAGAGATCACCGAAACGCTAAAGCATGAAGGCGCCATCGTGCTCGATTTCCAGCAGCAAGATGCGATCCTCGATTACATGAAATCGCCAGTTCACTAGCGCCACTCCCTGCTCTGCTTCGGCATCAGGCTCAAGTCCTTCCTTAGAAGGCCTCTACTGATCGGGGATCGCACCCCACCGTAGCGACATCCGGGCCACCTTCGGGTGGCCTTTGCTTTTATACCGCGCCCGCCCTGAGCGGGTATTTTTTCGACAGATGGGTTTAGAACGCTTGACTCGCCTCTGTTTAGAACTCTATACTTCATTTACTCCTCGCAGTGTTCTTGCAGCAGGAGTTGCCACACAGCGCGGCTTGTGAAGTGCCCATCAACCGGTGTTTCGAAGGAACGAGCCGCGCTGTGCGGTAGCTGGCAGGACTCAAGCGCCTGCATCGCTTCATGAAGTACGAGGCCTGCTGGCCGCCACACCAACACTCGGCCTGGCCGAAACAACACGGGAGATTGAGCATGGCATGTAGCTGCAAAACCGAGATCGAAGTAAGCCTGCTGGAGCGCTTCAAGGAAGTGAGCCCAGAGGCGAAGGCGCACGAAGTCGAGCTGACGGGCTACGCGTTCATCCTCGGCGACAAGCTTGAATACAAAGGGTGCATGAATATCGAGGCAGTCGCAGACTTCCCGCTGCGCAAAGGCGGCCTCAAGCGCAAGACTCAGCACCAGAACATGATCTTCACCTTCTGCCCGTTTTGCGGCGTGAAGTACGGGGTCGAGATCGTCGATGCGCCTGCCGAGGCCTGCGAGGCGCCGGCATGACCCAGCAATACGACACCGAGTACCTGAGCCAGGCGATCGACGAAGAGATCGAGCTGGCCCTGCTCGACAAGAACCTGAAGGGCGCCAAGCCGCGCAGCCTCTACTTCGACATCCCGGTGCACCAGAAGGTGAAGCCCGGCTCGCTGATCGGCATGTACGGCGGCCTGCACTCGGTCGACCTGCCGCGCTACCGCCGCAACCCGCGCGACGCCGGCGAGCTGTGCATCCGGCGCGGCGTGAGCGTCAGGCACGACCATGAGGACTGCTGCGTGTCGGCGTACGGCGGCAACAGCCGGCGCGCCGTGACCGAGTTCTACGGCGCCCACCCGGACGTTGCGGCCGCCACGATGGCTGCGATCACCCGCGCAGCAATCCAGATCCTGCTCGAGCGCCGCGACGAACTGGCCGCCCTGAACCCTACCCGCTCGAAGCCGAGCCGCAAGCCCAGCGCCCGGGCGAAATCGAAACCGTGAGGATGACCATGCGCTACCGAGTAACCATCTGCACCGCCGCCGGCGCCGCGCCGATCACGTACACCGCAATTGGCAATCTCAGCGCGCTGCAGGACGCGGCGTACGACGACGGCGCCATGGGCGTGTCTTTCATCCTCGAGGGCTGATCAGACCATGGCCCGAAATAAACGCCGCACCTGGCGCGCGCCCAGCGCCGATAGCCAGGGCATGACCCAGGCCGATCTGGACGCCATCAAGAACTACCGGGCGAACCGCGGCTCGCCGCGCTACTTCAGCGACCTGAAAGCGATCGACGATCGCGCCCCAGCCACCCAACCGGACGACTCAAAAAAATGACCTCGACCACCGCCATGGAAGCACCCGCGCCAACCGCGCTGCAGCGGCGCATCGATGACCTCGCCCTGCCCGGCCAGCCGCTCGAATGGGGCGAAGAAGGCACCCCGCTGCCGGGCGCCAGCGTCGTGCACCAGTATCGCCTGCTCAATGACCGCTTCGAGCGCTGGATGGACATTCGGACGCAGGAGCACCTGCTCGACGTCAAGGCAGCGGCCGACCGTTTCGAGCTGCGCGTGCTTTTCACGGTGCCGGTCGACGACATTGCGCGGGCGCCGATCTCCACTGTGGAGCGGGCCCAGACCAAGCTGGACATCATCCATGCCGCCACCGGCGCGGCAATCGCCAACCTGCGTGCGGTTGCGCGCGAGATCGCGGAGCTGCCATGAACGAGCACCAGCTGCGCGCCATCAAGCGCACCACCCTGGCCGTGGTCACCTACGTCGCGACGTGCGTCGTGGTGATCGTCACCGGGCTGCCGCAATGAAGCGCCGTTTCGCACAGGCGTTCGTGCTGGTCATGGCCTTCCTGATTCTGGTGGCCGAGATCCAGCTGCAGGACGACGATGCAGCAGCGCGCGCCGCCGATGCTCTCTACGGAGCGCAGCCGTGACCTTCGAAGAACTGCGCATCACCTACCAATGCCCGGAGCGGATGGCCCGCGATCTGTTCGCGCAGCTGGCCACCGCCCAGGCCCTGCACACGATGGAGCAAGCCCTGCGCGCCAGAGCAGAAACGAAGTTAGGCGCCGGCGTGGCGCCGCGGCGGACATATAGGCAGGAGGGGCAGAAGTGATCGACCACAGGATAAGCCTGGACTCTTACGAGGCGATAGCAAGGTCCGCAATATCGAACAAGTCGGGGAAGCAGTCTTCGATGAAGGAATTAGTGAAATCGGAGCCGATCTCAAGTGCAGCCTGAGGGTCGTAAACACCGCTGAATGACCGGGCGCTCCTGTGAATGACCTCGTTACAGCCCGGGCCTTGCTGAGACAGAGCCAACGAGCAATTCCATTGCCCGCCAACCTGAACGACGGTGGTTACCGCCAAGGAACAGTTACTTACTTCGAAAGTTAGGATCTTCATCATTATTCGCCGGGAAACGCCTATAACTATACTCGGCGGCAATACAAACCAGTGCTATTTGGTGCTCTGAAAACAACAGGCTAAAAATTAAATTCCGTCTTTTTGTCCCCTCGTCCGACAGCGATGTCAGTGACGAGCCAAGAATCACAACCGTTATCGTGGAGCGCGCATGACCTACACCACCCCACCTGCCAGCGAGAGCGGCGAACTGCTGCCCTGCCCGTTCTGCGGAAGCGCGAACATCGACCCGGCACAATGGTCAGGCAACGACGGCAAGTTTGGGCCAGGCTGCGGCGACTGCGGCGCACTGGCCGAAACAGCAGCAGACTGGAATCGCCGCGCCGCCCTCGCCAACCAGCCAGCGCCGACAGTGCCAGCGACGCCAGTCGAATACATCGCGTGGTGGACAAGCATCGAAACCGACCTGCGCAAGTCGCTGCTTATCGGCGCTGGCCGCGACCGCGAGCGCCTGCACGATCTGCTGCGTACCGCTTACGAGGCGGGGCAGGCAGCGCATCAACCAGCGCAGGAGCAGGCCAGCCCGGCCCATGAAACGATTGTCAGCGAGGCCGGCGCGCTGGTTTGCACGGCTTGCGGCACCACGGCGCAGGCACCAGTAGCAGCGGCACCTGATGCGCTGGACGACGACGAGCTGGCGCGCCTGCGCCGTGTGGTGCGGTTGCTGGGTATGGATAGCGAAGTCCCGCAGGACGATGCCACGCTGTGCGGGTGCCTATTCTCGGTGCTGGGCATGATCGCGCGGAAGCTGGAACAGGCGCATGCAGGAGCGGATGAAGCCAAGACGATGGCGCACGGCCACCGCGACGACTTCTACCTGCTGGCGAACGGGCGGCGCCTAGGTCTGGAGCCAATCAGCCGCGTGCGCCACATGCCGAATTGGGTTCTGGCCATGGAGTTGTTCGCCACCGGCAGCACAAGCGCGAACCAGATCTGCCGCGGCGCCGGCGTCGATCCGGATAGCTGCACCATCGAGCGTGCAGCTATCCAGGCTGCTCAAGAGGAGAAGGCATGATCCCGGCATTCCCTCTCCAGTGGCCCGCCGGCTGGCCGCGCACCGGTGCCGGAGCGCAGCGCGCTGCCAAGTTCGGCATCAAGCGCCAGGACCGAGCCTACACCAGCTTCACCGACATCACGGTTGCCGAGGCGACGAAGCGCGTGCTGGCCGAGCTGGCGCGCATGGGCATCGATCGTCAGAACGTGGTGATCTCGACCAACCTGGCGCTGCGGCTGGATGGCCTGCCCCGCTCCGGCCAGGCCGCGCCACGCGATGCCGGCGCCGCCGTCTACTGGCAAACCGGCAAGGGCAACCGCCGGGTGATGGCCATCGACCAGTATCACAAGGTCGAGGACAACCTGGCCGCCATCGCCGCAACGCTGGACGCCATGCGCGCGATCGAGCGTCACGGTGGCGCGCGCGTGCTCGAGCGAGCGTTCACCGGGTTCACCGCGCTGCCGGCGCCGGCAGCCGCACGCCACTGGCGGACCGTGCTCGAGTTCGGTCAGAACGAGACAATTACCCGAAATTCGCTGCGTCAGCGATACCGCCGCCTGGCCGGTGAGCGCCACCCGGATCGTGCAGGAGGCAGCGACGCTGCGATGTCGGAACTGAACGTTGCGATGGCCGAAGCTGAAAAGGAACTCGGCTGATGGCTGATCTGGATTCGATCACGCACACCGCGCGGCGCCCTCACCTGTGCGCCGGCTGCGGCCGGACCGTGCACGTCGGCGAGCGGTATGTGCGCGCCCAGCACCCGAGCGGTGGGCGCGCAGCGAAACAAGCATTTCACAGCACCTGCTACTCGAGCATGGTCGCCGGAATGAGGAAAGGTAAATAAAATGGCAAGTATGGAAGAAAAGCCGATGGGCACTACGGGGTATCTCAGCGCCAGCGAGCTCGCCGAACTGGTCGACTGCAAGCCGAACCAGCGCAGCCGCATGGTGACCTGGCTCTCCTCGCATAAATGGCGGTTTGAGATCGGCGCCTCGGGACTGCCGCGCGTGGCCCGGGCCTACCACGATAAAAAAATGGGTATCTCCGAAGAATCGACGCGCTCACGATATGCCGACACGCCAAACCTCAGCGCCTTCTCGTAAAGAGCGCACCGGGATCGATCGCCTCTACAAGCGCGTAGGGAAGCGGAAGGTCTCCTGGTACTACCAGCACCCGGACGGCAGCAGCGAAACGTTGGGCACTGCAGCGCTCGGCGACAAGAAAGCGATCCTCGAGGCGGAGCGCAGCGCCAAGCGCAAGGCGCTCGACATTCAGCAGGGCGTGGTGGTGGCCGGGTCGGTCACGGAGCTGATCGAACGATTTCGCGATGAGGTCGCGCCGACGCACTATCGAGACCAGTCGAAGGATGGCCTGGCGGTGCGCGCCGGCACCTATGCGAACCTGATCAAGTTCTTCGGCGCCATGCGGCCGATGGCGCTCAAGACGGTGCACGGTTACCAGTACCTGGACGCGCGAGCGAAAGCCGGCGCGCCGGCCAAAGCCAACAAGGAATTGTCACTAATGTCCACTATTAGCCACTACGCGGTGCGCTGGGGGCTGATGGAGGCGAACCCATTTACGGACATGATGCAGAACAGGACCGAGAAGGACGTCCGGACGATCTCACGCAGCCAGGTCGTGCGCTTCTATCTGTGGTCGCTGAAGCAGTCGCCCGGCTACCAGGTGCTGGGGTGCGCCGGCATGTTCACCTACCTGACCGGCTTCCGGGCGGCAGAGGTGCGGCCGTTCCACGTGGCCGGCCTGCAGCGGGACGGCGTGCGCGTGGTCAGCGCGAAGAGAAAGATGGGCGAGGACGAGGTGAGCAAGCTGCGGGAATGGTCGCCGCGACTGCGCGCGGTGGTGGCGCGGGCGAAGGAGGCGCACTCGACGAGCCGGCTGTACCTGTTCGCGAATGCGAAGGGCGCGCCCTACTCCAAGAGCGGATGGGGGTCGGTGTGGACGGATGCGATGTTCGACTGGATCGCATCGTTCGATCGAGAGGTCGCCGCCGCGCTGGCAGCGAAGCGGGAATGGGAGGTGCTGTATCGAGCGGCCAGGAAGACCGGCGCCCACATCGCGCCATACGAGGGATACAAGCTGACCGACCACCGGGCGTATTTCGCACTGTCCGACGTGCGCCCCGCCGCGATCACGACCAAGCTGCGGAACCGGACCGATGACGCCTACGACTTCGCCGCGCACGCCAACCCAGCGACCACGCACCGGCACTACGACCGGCGCACAGAGCGGCGCGCCAAGGCCACGGAATGACAGGTGGTATACTGTTTTCCGACCTCGAAATTTTCCAACGGGTCTCTTGAAACCCGCATGGATTGGCGTGCTTTTTGAGACGGTCGTTGGAAAGTAAAAAACACAAGTAATTGATTAATATTGGGAAATGGCGGTTTGACGGCTGGATTGTGATTCCTGTTGTCGTGGGTTCGAGCCCCATCAGCCACCCCAAAGAATTCAGCAAACAAGGTCACCTGCTTCGGCACGTGGCCTTTTTTGTTTTCCAAAGGTACTTGCATGCAGATTATTGGAGAAACCCTCGGCCGGGCCGAGATCGAAATCTTGCTGGCCCAAGGCACGCCGGCATTCCAGGAATGCGATCTCGACGGCGCCGACCTGTCGCGCCTCGATCTGCGCGGCGCCTGTTTCAGCAATTGCTCGATCGCAGAAACGTCGTTCTACGCCGCCAACCTGGCGCAGACCGTCTGGCGCCGCTGCCGTGGGCGCCAAGCCGACTTCGAAGCGGCCGACCTCACCGACGCACAATTCCACAGCTGCGACCTGAACAACAGCAGCTGGCGCCGCGCGCGGCTTGCCTCGAGCACCCTCAAGCTCTGCAAGCTCACCGGCGCCAGTTTCGAGGAAGCTGCCCACCTGGGCCTGACGTTCGAGGATTGCCTGCTCAACAGCGCCGATCTGCGCCGCATGGTATTTCGCAAGGCGCAACTGAAGGGGCTCGACCTGGCCGATGCCGACCTGGGCGGCTGCGACTTTCGCGATGCCGTGTTTGAAGGCGGCAGCCTGCGCGGCGCCAATATGAAAGGCGCGCGTTTCGAGAATGCCGACCTGCGCGAGACCGACCTCGGCGGCGTGCGGCTGGCTGACGCCAAACTGTTCCAGGGCGCCTGGATCACGCCGCGCCAGGCGGCCGAACTGGTGGCCGAGCTCGGCCTGCGGGTCGGCTGATCCCGACGCCATCGCGGTGACTGTCATCGGCAACTGCAACACGCCCCGGCGCCCAGGACACGTATGTAATAGCGTTCATCGGCATGACCCGACGGCAACTGTTGTGAGACAATTGGCGAGTTTTCCAGAAGAAATAAAGTAAGCTGTCGCGACGCCAAATGGTATGCTTGCGGCGGCTGACTTTCTGTTCAAATCCATGCCAGACAAGAGTACCAATCCGCGCATCACCCGCCTGACTGCCGAAAAGCGTCCCGCCGTCCGCTACGCCATCCTGTTCGTGATCGCGCTGTGTCTGCTGCTATTGGTGGTTCAGGGTTCGGATGCCTGGCGTGCGCGCAATGACCGCCTCAAGCAAGTTGGCATCGCCACCAACAATATGTCGCATGCGCTGGCGGCACAGGGCGAGAGCGCGGTGCGCGTGGTCGACACGGTACTGGCTGGCCTGGTCGAACGGGTCGAGACCGATGGCGTGCCCACCTCGACCGATCAGGGCAACTCGCGCCTGCACCGGCACCTGAAGAACATGGTGGCGCAAGTCGAAGAACTGCAGGGTCTGTTCGTGTTCGGCGCCGACGGCAAGTGGCTGATGACTTCGCTTAACCGTACGCCGCTGCACAACAATGCCGATCGCGAGTACTTCCAATACCACGTAAAGCATCCTGACCGTGGCGTCCACATCGGTAAGCCAGTGCGCAGCCGCTCGACCGGCATCTGGGTGCTGCCAGTATCGCGCCGTTTGAACAATCCCGACGGCAGCTTTGCCGGCGTCGCGCTGGGCACCATTCGGATCGAATATTTCTCGAAGCTGTACCAGAGCTTTGACGTCGGCCGCAAAGGCGTGATCTTTCTGACACTCGACGATGGCACCCTGGTATATCGCTACCCGCACAGCGAAAAGCTGATCGGCACCGACATCAGCACCGGGCCGGTGTACAAGATGTATCGCGAACAAGGTCCGTCCGGCACCGCGATGCTGCGCTCGAACATCGACGGCATCGAGCGCTTGTACAGTTACCGCCACCTGAAAACCTATCCCTTGATCATCGCAACCGCGCAATCGCGCGACGAGATCCTGCGCGAATGGTGGCATTCGACCCTGACCCAGGCTGCGATCACGGTGGCCGCCGTGGTGCTGCTGCTCGGTTTTGGCGCGCGCCTGGTGCGCCAGATCATGATTCGCGACCACCTGCAGCACGAACTGGTGCTGGCCCGTGAATCGCTTCAGGAGCACAACCGCGAACTGGCGGTGCTGGCCGACCATGACGGCCTGACCGGCATCGCCAACCGGCGCCGTTTCGAAGGCGCACTGCAGCAGGAAAGCGCGCGCGCCAACCGCAACGGCACGCCGCTGTCACTGGTGATGTTCGACGTCGATTATTTCAAGCGCTTCAACGATACCTACGGCCACGTCGAAGGCGACGCCTGCCTGCGCAAGGTCGCGGCGGCATTTGCCGACAGCCTGGTGCGGCCGGCCGACCTGGCGGCGCGCTATGGCGGGGAAGAATTCGTGGCGCTGTTGCCGGATACCGATGCGGCCGGCGCGCGCATGGTGGCCGAGCGCATTCGCACTGCCATCATGGCGCTGGGAATACCGCATGCCGGCAATGGCCCCGGCGTGGTCACGATCAGCGCCGGCGTGCATACTCTGGCCAGCGACGGCACTCCAGGTACTGCGGCCACACTGGTCGAGCGGGCCGATGTGCTGCTGTACCAGGCCAAGCAGTCCGGGCGCAATCAGGTATGCGGCGGCGATTACACCGCCCTCTGAGTTCGCGGCGCGGCCAGCGGGCCCGCCATTCTGACGGGCCCGTTTTATATCTTAGTTACGGTAAGGGTTGTTAGGCCGGCTGTCGTGGCGGTTCGGGACACCGTCGCCATCGCGGTCGCGGCGCGTCGCCTGACGATTGTCGCGCCAGCCGCCGCGGTCGAGGTGCCATCCGTCACGATCCTGGCGCCATGCTGCGCGCTGGTAGGCATAACCCGGACGCACCTTCTCCCAATGGCCTGCAACCCATTCGTGGCGGCGGCCGTTCCAGTTCCAGTAACCCGGCGCCCAGTCGTAACCGCGACGCGCTTTCGGCACCGATTCATGGCGCAGCGCCGGTGGCGCCTGCTTGATGATGATCACATCGGCGCGCGGGTGATGCGGCTGGGCCTGAACAGGCGCAAAGCTGGCGGTGGCGATCAGGGCAGCGGCGGTAGCAGTGAGAATGGCTTTCATGATGCTCTCCTTCGGTTTGTGTGATACAACTATACCCAGCCGTAACCAGGAACAGGTGATTTGAAGGAAGTCATTACAGTCGATACACAAAGCAACAACTTTGTAACAGCGGATGTGAACAGGCGCATGTTCTCACTCTGCAGAAGTTGCAAGCGACTGAAACAGAAAGCTGCTGGGGCGTTGGTGTTGCGGAGGGGGCACTTCGGAGGGGTGCTACTGAAAAACACAGCCGGCCAGGAGGCCGGCTGCGCAGGGAAAAATCAGTCCAGCTTGAAGGCGTAGTCGACCTTGGTCCAGGTCTGCGCTGGTGCGCCGTCCTTGGTGCCCGGCTTGAACTTGCACGAGGTCAGGCCCTTGACCAGCGCCTTGTCCAGGTTCTTGAAGCCGCTCGACTTCTCGATCTTCGATTCTGCCACCGAACCGTCCGCGTTGACCAGGAACGACGCCGAGGTCGTGCCCTGCTCTTCGTTCATCAGCGACGTCTTCGGGTATTCGATCGAGCACTTCTTCGGATCGAACGATGCCGGCACTTCGGCGGCGAAGCTGGCAGCGGCGGCGCCGGTCAGGGTCAGTGCAACGAACAGTTTAGCGGACAGGTTTTTCATAATTTCCCCAATGAGGTTTCAGGTTAGTTTTTCGGTCTCTCGACGCGCCAGCTCAGGGCCGGCGCGCTACGACATATTGTTTGCTACTTCGGGTACGTCGGATGCTGCTTGAAACTGCGGATTAAAATTCTTCCCATTCATCGGCGCCGGCAGGAGCCGCGGCCTTCTTCGATTTTGGCTGGGCTGGCGCGTCATCCTGCCTGGCCGCTGCAACCGGCTTCTTGAGTGCCGGCGGCGCGGTGCGCTTGGCTGGCTGGCGCGGCACCACGGCCACTGCGGTCACCGCAGTTGCTGCGACAGGCGCTGGAGCGTCGAACTGGAACTGCTCGTTTTCTTCGAGCTTGAAGATGCTGACCACACGCGCCAGTTCACCGGCCTGATCCTGCAGGCTCTGGGCGGCAGCGGCGGCTTGCTCGACCAGCGCGGCGTTCTGCTGGGTCATGCCGTCCATCTCGATGATCGAGGTATTGACCTGGGCGATGCCGGCGCTCTGCTCGGCGCTGGCGCTGGCGATGTCACTCATGATGTCGGTCACGCGCTTGACGCTCGACACCACTTCTTCCATCGTCACGCCGGCCTGGCCGACCAGCTTGCTGCCCCGCTCGACCTTGTCCAGCGAGTCGCCGATCAGGGTCTTGATTTCTTTTGCTGCCGCAGCCGAACGCTGGGCCAGGTTGCGCACTTCGGAAGCGACGACCGCAAAACCACGGCCCTGCTCACCGGCACGGGCTGCTTCGACGGCGGCGTTCAGCGCCAGGATGTTGGTCTGGAAAGCGATGCCATCGATCACGCCGATGATGTCGGCGATCTTGCTGGCCGAGGTATTGATCTCGCCCATCGTGCCGACCACTTGCGCCACCACTTCGCCGCCCTTGAGCGCCACGTTCGAGGCGGTCGCGGCCAGGGTGTTGGCTTCACGTGCATTGTCGGCGTTCTGTTTCACGGTCGAGGTCAGCTGCTCCATCGCCGAGGCGGTCTTTTCCAGCGAGCTGGCTTGCAGTTCGGTACGCGACGACAGGTCGATATTGCCGGCGGCGATTTCACGCGAGGCGGTGCCGATGGTTTCGGTACCGCGGCGCACTTGCTGGACGATACCGACCAGGCTATTGCGCATTTCTTTCATCTCGACCAGCAGGCTGCCGCGATCCGATTCCTTGGTGTCGATCGCGATCGACAGGTCGCCATTGGCAATACTGCCGGCGATCTTGGCGGTATAGCCAGGCTCGCCGCCGAGCTGCTTGATCAGGCTGCGGGTAATGAACCATGCTGCCGCTGCGCCCAGCACCACGGCGATGACCAGCAGTACCAGCATGAAGTTACGGGCATTCGAGAACGCGGCTTCGGCGTCGACCTTGCTCTGGGCATTCTGCTTTTCTTCCTGCGCCGCCAGCTGGTTCAGGGCGTCGGTCCACTTCTTCTGCACCGGACGCACTTCGCGGATCATGACGCGGGTAGCGTCCATCGCGTTATTGGCCAGGTACAGCTCGGAAGCGCGGGCGATGGCCGGCATGGCCGTCGCTTCGTGTTCCTTGATCTGCGCCAGCAAGGTTTTTTCCTTGTCGTTGGCATTGGCAGCGAAAATCGTGGTGAGCTTGTTTTGCGCCTCGGTGTACTTGGCAGTCTGATCCTTGAACTTGGCCAGTTCCGGCTCCATGTCGGCCGGGTCGGTCATCAGGGTCAGCACGCGCAATGAAGCAAGGCGGTCGCTGACGTTGTTGCGCATATCGATCACAAGACCGGTCGAGACGTTGCTGACGCTGATAACGTGGTCGAGGCGATCCTGAATCTGCGCCATGCGCAGAATGCCTACCACCGCGACTGCGACGAGCAGGACCAGGACCAGTGCGAAACCGAGGGCCAGGCGGGTGCCGACCTTCATGTTGTTCAAGTTCATTCGTTTTTCCCTGTAACTTTATTGATCGAAACTCGCCCGGAGAGCTGCGCCGTGCGTAGCGCGTGTGAATGTGATGTTGCTCATCCATTTCACTTGTTTCCCACAGGATAAATCAAAACTTGTGGTTTATCGTCGGAAAATCTATTGCCCTGTCGAACTGTTTCAGCACTACAACAACATGACATTGTGTGACTGCTGGGAACTGCACAGAATTATGGTCGCGTCATTGCCATGCAGCAAGCTTCCTGTCGGCAATAATTATATTTATACAAAGAATCTGTCTCACTTTGCCTACAAGAAATAAAAAAGGCGTGCCGCAGCACGCCTTTTCTTATATTCGCAGCAACGATTCAGGCCGCGACCGGCATCCTAGCCGCCGCTTCCAGCAGCAGGCGCGCGTCGCCTGCCGCCAGCTTTTTCGAATCCGACATGGTCTGCCTGAAGGCGCGGGCGCCGGGCAAGCCGGTCATCAGGCCGAGCATGTGGCGCGTGATGCTGTTGAGCTTCAGGCCAAGCGGCCCATACCGGCGCAGCTGCTCTTCGATATACGGAATCATCGCCTCGAGCACGTCCACCCGCGAACGCGGGGTTGATGGCGCGCCATAGAAGCGTGCGTCCCAGTCGGCCATCAGCCACGGGTTGTGATACGCCTCGCGGCCAAGCATCACGCCGTCGACGTGTTCCAGGTGCAGGGCGATTTCATCATTGGTCTTGATGCCGCCGTTGATGATGATTTCAAGATCGGGGAATTCGCGCTTGAGTTCGTAAGCCACCGCATAACGCAGCGGCGGGATCTCGCGATTTTCCTTGGGCGACAGGCCCTTGAGCACGGCGTTACGCGCGTGCACGATAAACGTGTTGCAGCCGGCGGCGGCGATGGTGCCGACAAAATCGCGCACGTAGCCGTAGTCCTCGTTGTAATCGATGCCGATCCGGTGCTTGACCGTGACGTCGATCGACACCGCGTCGCGCATCGCCTTGACGCAATCAGCCACCAGTTGCGGTTCATTCATCAGGCAGGCGCCGAATGCGCCCTTCTGCACCCGCTCGGACGGGCAACCGCAATTGAGGTTGATCTCCTTATAGCCCCACTGCTCACCCAGTTTTGCGCTGTGCGCCAGATCGCCAGGATCGCTGCCGCCCAGCTGCAAGGCGAGCGGATGCTCGACGCCGTCGTAGCGCAGGTGACGCTCGACATCGCCATGCACCAGGGCGCCGGTGGTGACCATCTCGGTGTAGAGCCAGGTGTGCTGGGTGATGTGGCGGTGGAACACGCGGCAGTGGCGGTCGGTCCAGTCCATCATCGGGGCCACAGACAGGCGGCGTCCGGTGGCGGGCTTCGTGGGAACAGAAGTCATTGATTGCTTGGGGAAAACGCGCCGCGGGGGCGAAGCCGGACATGATAGAGCAAAACGAAGGGGGTGTCAGGATCGGGACTGATCAGCCTCCATCATCCTGAAGCAGGGGCATGCGGCGACGATCGCTACCTTGGCACTTTGTCTATATGCGGTAATCCTGCAACACATCAGCGGTCGCTCGAATGATGCAGTGCAGAAAATGTTGCCGGTAGGTAGCATTGACGTTCGACCGCAGGCTACAATTCCAGACACCGTCCGCGCCCGCCGCACTCCGCTCACCCCACCCCAGAGGCAGCATGAACTCTCCCGTCCATATCCCCGACACTCCCGAGATCGCCCAGCACCGGCGCGCCATCAAGGCCAAGCCGCGCGATGCGCGCAGCCACGCCCTGCTCGGCGTCGAGCTGCTGCGCGCGCGCCGGCTGGAAGAAGGCGTGACTGCCGTGAAGAAGGCGCTGGCGCTGGATGCCAAGCTGGTGGCATTGCATGGGATCATCGCCCCTGCCCTGCACGACCTGGGTCAGCGCGCAGCGGCGATCGACGCCTACCGGCGCGCCGTCCGGCTGCATGCCGGCGATGCCGACCTGCACAAGGGCTTGTCGGACGTGCTGCGCGAGGACGGCCAGTTTGACGCCGCCATCGTCAGCGCGGTGCAGGCGGCGGCGCTGGCGCCGGATACTATTGGAATCCAGATAAGCCTGGCCGCGGCAATGCATGCAGCTCAACGCTATCCCGAGGCAGCGGCCAGCTTCAGGCGCGTGCTGGCGCTGGCGCCCGAACACCTCGAGGCGCGCATGGACCTGGGTCGGACATTGATGCGTCTGGGCCGCCACGAGGACGCCGCGAACTGCTTCGAGGACGTGCTGCAGCGCTGTCCCAGCCAAGTCGACGCTTACATCACGCTTGGCACCTGCCTGCGCAAACTGGACCGCAAGAGCGAAGCAACAGAGGTGTACATGCGCGCGCTGGCCCACCAACCGGACAACGCCACTGTGCTGGCCGAGCTGGGCATCTGCCAGCAGGAATTGGGGCAGCTCGACGTGGCGCGCGCTACGCTCGAACGCAGCATTGCTCTGGCCACGCCGGACGAGAACGTGTTGCGTTCGCTCGGCCTGTGCCAGTTCGAGGTGGGCGATTGGACGCAAGCGCGCGCCAACTGGCAACGCGCCATGGAGCTGGCGCCGACGCCGACCTCGCACAGTTCACTGCTATTCCTGCTCAGCCACAGCCTGACCGATGCGGCGGCATTGACGGCTGCACATCGGGATTTCGGTACGCGCTGGGAAACGCCGCTGCTGGCCGAACGCAAGCCGCATCCGAACCTGCCCGATCCGCAGCGCGTGATCCGGGTCGGCTTCGTTTCGCCCGACCTGCACAGCCACGCGGTAGCCCAGTTCATCTCGCCGGTCTTCGCGCTGCTGAACAATAGCGAGATGCTCAAGCCTTATGTGTACTACAACAACAGCATCGACGACGACACCACCAAAATGCTGCGCGGCTTCGTTCCCGACTGGCGCACGATCCACGAACTCGACGATGAGGCTGCCGAGCGCCTGATCCGCGCCGACGGCATCGATATCCTGATCGACCTGGCCGGACATTCGGCACTGAACCGCCTGACGCTGTTCGCGCGCAAGCCGGCGCCGGTACAGGCCAGCTGGATCGGCTACGCCGGCACCACCGGCCTGCAGGCCATGGATTACTATTTGGCAGACCAGTTCTACCTGCCCGAAGGACGCTACGACGACCAGTTCGTCGAAAAGATCGTGCGCATGCCGCTGATCGCACCGTTTCGGCCGCATGCGGCCTCGCCAGCGGTCAGCCCGCTACCGGCGCTCACCAACGGCTACATCACGTTTGGCAGCTTCCACCGCGCCAACAAGATCAGCCGCGACGTCGTCGCGTTGTGGTCGAAGCTGCTGCGCGCGGTACCCGATTCGAAGATGCTGCTTGGGGGCCTGCACGGCAACGAGGGATCGATGCTGCGCTGGTTCGAGGAGCAAGGCATTGCGCGCGAGCGCCTGATCCTGCGCGACCGCACTAGCATGAGCAAATACCTGGCACAGCACGCGGATGTCGATATCTGCTTCAGCCCCTTCCCCTACACTGGTGCGACCACCGTCTGCCATGCCCTGTGGATGGGCGTGCCGACCCTGACCACTATCGGCCCGACCAATCCGAGCCATGCGGCGTTGGCCTACCTGGCGCACCTCGGCCTGAGTTCGTTCCTGGCCGACGACGACGCGGCCTTTGTCGACCTGGGGGTGTTTCTTTCCCAGAACCTCCCGACCCTGGCGGCATTGCGTGCCGGCATGCGCGATCGCTTCACCTCGTCGGTGGTCGGCTATCCGGGCGTGGTGGCGGCCGGGCTTGAGCTAGCGTTGCGCAAGATGTGGATTCAGTGGTGCGAGGGCAAGGCGCCGGAAGCGATCCGGGTACGCCTGGCGGAACTGAGCGGCGATCACGAATCGCCGGCAACGTAAGCGGGCATGCAGCGCTGATGTTGCGGCCGAGTCTCATGGCCTGCATAAAATGTTAAAATAATTTCCGTACGGCACTTAATGAAAGTTCCAAGCTGGTCGCCTTGTACTTGTGAGAGCGAGTGACGCACTCGATTAAAACGGTTTCTTCCCCCCCATATTCGCAAGTAGGAGTTCACCATGCTGAGCCTTCACACCAACAACGCCGCGCTGTCCGCACAAAACGCCATCGGTCGCACCCAGAGCTCGCTGTCGACCTCGATGACCCGTCTGTCGACCGGCTATCGGATCAACTCGGCAATGGACGACGCTGCCGGCCTGCAGATCGCTACCCGCCTGAAAGCCCAGACCTCGGGCATGGCAGTGGCAATGCGCAACACCCAGAATTCGACCTCGATGCTGCAGACCGCCGAAGGCGCGCTGGACGAAGTCAGCAACATGCTGATCCGCATGAAAGACCTGGCGACCCAGGCAGCCGACGCTTCGTCGACCGCCGCCGACAAGACCGCCATGCAGTCGGAATTCGACGCACTGGGCAAGGAACTGAACAACGTCCTGAAGAACACCACCTTTGCCGGCAGCAAGCTGCTGGACGGCGGCACCCTGCAGACCGGCGCCATGACCTTCCAGATCGGCGCATCGTCGAGCGAAACCATGTCGCTGGACCTGGTTGCCGGCATGACCGGTGTGACCGGCGCCGTTGCCACCGCAACCGCCAAGTTCTCGGCTCCAACCGCAACCGCTGCCGGTGCCGAGATCACCACCTCGGCCAGCGCCACCACCGCGATCACCAACCTGTCGACCGCGCTGGACAAAGTCGGCACCCTGCGTTCGGACCTGGGCGCCGCTGCAAACCGCCTGGAACACGTCTACAACAACCTGTCGAACATCAGCACCAACAGCAAGGCCGCAATGGGCCGCATCATGGACGTCGACTTCGCTGCCGAAAGCGCGAACATGACCTCCAACCAGATGCTGCTGCAAGCCTCGACCGCCATGCTGAAGCAGTCGAACAGCATGTCGTCGATGGTCATGTCGCTCCTGCAGTAATATCCAGGTTCCCGGGCTGACCCAGCCCGGTCCCGCGAATGGCCAACCGCAGTCGGGTTGGCCATTTTTCGTTTCACGCTGCGAAATCGATCATGATCATCAGCTTTCCGCCGTCCTGCTGCATCCTGCCACAGCGGCCACGGTCGGCGCGACGAACAGTTCGTCGAGAAGATCGTGCGCGCACCAATGATCCCGCCATTTTTACGCATGCGGCTCCACCAACGGTTACATCACGTCTGGCAGCTTCCATCATGCCAACAAGATCAGTCGTGGCATGTGGTCCTTTGTCGCAACTGCTGCGTACGATGCCCACGATGGTGCGAGAACAAGCCGCCAGAAGCGATCCAGGTGCGCCCTGTCTTAGTCGGGCGAAGCGCAGGCATTCGGGCAGCGAAGGTGGCCACCCAAGCGGGCAGTCGCTGGCGGCTGGCTGCCCCCGGGTGCATATAAAATAAAATAATTTCCGTGCGGCACTTAATGAATATCTGAAACTGGTCGCCTTGTACTTGTGAGAGCGAGTGACGCACTCGATTAAAAACGGTTTCTTTTCCCCATTTTAGCTAGGAGCTCACATGCTGAGTCTGCACACCAACAACGCCGCGCTGTCCGCACAAAACGCCATCGGTCGCACCCAGAGCTCGCTGTCGACCTCGATGACCCGTCTGTCGACCGGCTATCGCATCAACTCGGCAATGGACGACGCTGCCGGCCTGCAGATCGCTACCCGCCTGAAAGCCCAGACCTCGGGCATGGCAGTGGCAATGCGCAACACCCAGAATTCGACCTCGATGCTGCAGACCGCCGAAGGCGCGCTGGACGAAGTCAGCAACATGCTGATCCGCATGAAGGATCTGGCGACCCAGGCAGCCGACGCTTCGTCGACCTCCGCCGACAAGACCGCCATGCAGTCGGAATACGATGCACTGGGCAAGGAACTGAACAACGTCCTGAAGAACACCACTTTCGCTGGCGCCAACCTGCTGGCCGGCACCAACGGTACGCTGATTACCGGCGCCATGACCTTCCAGATCGGCGCATCGGCAAGCGAAACCATGTCGGTCGACATGAGCGCCGCGATGTCGGCAGTCGGCACCGCGGTCAGCGCAGCGACCACCAAGTACTCCACTCCTGCCGGCGCGACCGCCGGTACCGAGATCACCTCCTCGGCCAACGCCACCACCGCGATCACCAACCTGTCGACCGCGCTGGACAAAGTCGGCACCCTGCGTTCGGACCTGGGCGCTGCTGCAAACCGCCTGGAACACGTCTACAACAACCTGTCGAACATCAGCACCAACAGCCAGGCCGCAATGGGCCGCATCATGGACGTCGACTTCGCTGCCGAAAGTGCGAACATGACTTCCAACCAGATGCTGCTGCAAGCCTCGACCGCCATGCTGAAGCAGTCGAACAGCATGTCGTCGATGGTCATGTCGCTCCTGCAGTAATATTCAGGTTCCCGGGCTGACCCAGCCCGGTCCCGCGAATGGCCAACCGCAGTCGGGTTGGCCATTTTTCGTTCCACCCTGCGAGAACCATCATGGCCATCAGCTTCCCCGCCACCCTGCTCCATCCCCTCACCCCGGCCACCGCCGGCGGCCCGGTCGGCGCCATCGCGGCGGCAGCGCCGGCGGCCATGCTGGCGGCGGGCGACAACGCGCTGCCGCTGCCGTTTTCACAGCCGCTGGCCAACCAGCCTGGCGCTGCCGCCACGCCGCAGGCTGCCGCAAACCCGCTGGCGGCGCAGGATGCCGCGGCGATGCGGCCCGACCAGGTGATGCTGGCGCGCCAGATGGCCTACCCGGCCCTGAAGGGCGACGCCCTGGCCGGCAACTGGCAGTCCACGGTGCGCACCTATGGCGCGCAGGCGACGGCGCGCGCAATCCAGGCCAGCACCGGCCACCTCTCGCCGGCCCAGCTGGCGGCCGCGCAGGAAGGCCGCATCCTGCGCCAGGAGCAGCACAACGCACCGCCCGACGCCTGGCGCTTCACGGTGCACACGGGCGACCGCCACGCGCACACGCTGCAGGTAGTCCCCGACGAGCGCACGCCGGGCCACGGCCGGCGCCGGCGCGCAGCGCTGCGGCTGGTGCTGGAACTTGAAGATGGGGTGCACATCGTGGTGCAGGTAAAAGCCTTGCCGGGTGGGGTTGCGATCGACCTGTGCGCGCCGGAACCGCGCTTCCTGGCGCGCCTGCAGCCGCTGCAACCGGTGCTGGAAGCAGCCATCGCCAAGGCCGGCGTGCGCGTGGTGCGCTGGAACCTGCGTGACACGCTGCCGATCGGCCGGATTCACGCCAGCGGGTCGCTGGCAGAAGCGGCCGATGCGCTCACCGAGCCGGTGTTTCGCGCACTGGCCGAGCTGGCGCTGGCGCTGCCGGCGCTGGCGTCGAACAAAGCGTTCGACATTTGACTTGATCTCTAGGCCTGGTGCCAGCCCGGCGCGTGACGTTTGACGATGCGCGCGGGCGCACCGACTGCGGTGCAGTCGGCATCGATATCGTGCGTCGCCACCGCGCCGGCGCCCAGCACCGACCAGCTGCCCACCCTACAGCGCGGAATCACGGCGCTGCCAATGCCCAGCTCCACGCCCTCCTCCAGCAGCACATTGCCGGCGAGATGCACGCCGGGACTCAAGGTCACGAAATCGTGCAGCACGTCGTCGTGCGCCAGCGTACTGGCTACATTCAGGTGTACGTGCGCGCCGACCCGGATGTCGACCGTGAGCATGGCGCCGGCGCAGACCAGCGTGCCTTCGCCCAGGGTTACCCGCTCGCCGATCCACGCACGCGGATGGACCAGTACGGGAAACGGATTGATTCCTTGCGCGCGAATGCGCTCCACCACGCGGCGGCGCGCGGCCGGGGCGCCCAGCGCCACCACCACGTGCGCGTCGGGATGCGCAGCCAGCCAGGCCAGGCTCCCCAGCATCGGCAAGCCGCCGACTGCCGAAGGCGCAGCGGCGACGTAGTCGGTGTCGACCAGGAAGCCAAGACAGTTCCATACAGGGTGCTCGCCAGCGGAATTGATATCGCGGATCAGTTGCAGCACTTCACGGCCATGGCCACCGGCGCCGAAGATGACAATTGGCTGCATTACAGGCACGCCGTTGCGATCAGGCCCGCCACGCGTTCGACATCGTCTTCGCCCAGCGCCGGATAAATCGGCAGGCACAGCACCTCGCGCGCGGCGGCGCAGGCCACCGGCAAGTTGTCGCGGCGCGCCGACGGCAAGCCGCGGTACATCGGGAACTCGGTGATCAAGGGATAGAAGTAGCGGCGCGCGTGAATACCCTGCTGTTTCAGTTTCTCGTACAGGGCGTCGCGGCCGAGCGGATACTCCGGGCCGATCAGGATCGGGAAATACGAGTGGTTGGCCACCGCTTCGCTGGCGTCATCCAGGCAGCGGATCCCCGCCACATCGGCCAGCAGCGTGCGATACCGTGCATCGATCTCGCGCCGGCGTGCAATCGCGCCATCGACGTACTTGAGCTGCAGCAGGCCGAAGGCGGCGTTGATCTCGCTCATCTTGCCGTTGATGCCGGCGGCGACGACGGTGACTTCATCGACGAAGCCGAAATTCTTGAGGTGGTCGATGCGCTGCTTGGTGCGCGCATCGGGACAGATGATGGCGCCGCCCTCGAAGGTGTTGAACACCTTGGTGGCGTGGAAGCTCAGCACCGACAGGTCGCCGTGCCGCAGCACGCTGCCGCCGGCGTCGCGCACGCCGAACGCATGCGCCGCGTCGTAGATCACTTTCAGGTTGTAGTTGTCGGCGATCTTTTGAATCGCCTCGGTATCGCACGGGTGGCCGTAGCAGTGCACCGGCATGATGGCCGTGGTCTGCGGCGTGATCGCCGCTTCGATCGCGCGCGGATCGAGGTTCAGCGTGTGCGGATCGACGTCGACGAAGACCGGCTTGATACCGTTCCACTGCAGCGAGTGGGCGGTGGCGACGAACGAATACGGCGTCGTGATCACCTCGCCCGTGATGCGCAGCGCCTGCAGCGCCGTGACCAGCGCGATGGTGCCGTTCGAGAACAGCGCCAGGTGCTCCACGCCCAGATACTCGCACAGCGCTTGTTCGAGCTGCTGGTGGAACGGGCCCCCGTTGGTCAGGATCTTGTTGTCCCAGATCTGCTCGAGGTAGACCTGGAACTCTTCCAGCGGCGGCAAATACGGCTGGGTAACGTAGATCGGTTTCTGCTGGCTCATGGCGCGCTCGTTTGCAGTTGATGTCAGCCCACCGTGCCGACAATCGACACGTCGCGGTTCTCGGGTATCTCGTTATACGACAGCACGTGCAGGCCCGGCGCGAACAGGCGCGCATAGCGCGCCAGCAGCGGGCGCACCTGGGGCAGCACCAGCAGCAATGGCGGCGTGTGCTGGCCCTTCATCTGCTCGCGCGCCACCGGCATGTTGATCTGCAGCTGCGACAGCAGTTGCGGGTCGATCGGGTAGTTGTCCAGCGCCACCTTGCCGCCGCCATTCTGGCGCGCCTGGTTCAGGGAACCGAGCAGCATGTTTTCAAGTTCGGCCGACAGGTTAAAGGCCGGCATGTCCTTCTTCTTGCCATACAGGGTCGAGACGATCTGGCGCCGCAGCGCGCAGCGTACTTCGGCCGCCAGCAGGATCGGATCCTTGGTGGTTTCGGAACTGTCGAGCAGCGTGGTGGCGATCACCACGATGTCCTTCAGCGACACGCCTTCGGCCAGCAGCACGCGGAACACGCGCAGCAGCTGCGTATGGGTGAGCGCCTTGTCGAGCGCCCCGGCCAGCTTGGGCGACAGCGCGGTCAGGCGCTCGAGGATCGCCGGCACGTCTTCGTGGCGGAACAGTTCGTGCAGGTACTCGCGCACCACTTTCGACGTATGGGTGGCGATCGCGCTCGGCGCTTCGATCACCTGGTAGCCCAGGCCCAGCGCATGCGCCTTCTGCTCGGGTGTGATCCAGGTGATCGCCATGCCGTAGGCCGGTTCGATGCCGGGGACGCCATCGAGTTCGCCGTACACGTTCGGCGACGGGATCGCCAGCAGATGGTCGGGCACGATCTCGGCCTCGGCCACCACCACGCCCGACAGGCTGATCGAATACTGGTTGGGACGCAGCGCCAGGTCGTCGCGCACCGTGATCGGCGGCAGCAGCATGCCCATCTGCTCGGACAGGCTCTGGCGCACACCCTTGATGCGCTTGGCGAGCGGCTCGCCCTGGGCGCGGTCCAGCATGCCGACCAGCTTGTAGCCCACGGCCACCGTCACCGCCTGCACCACCGGCAGCGCCTGCCAATCGAGTTCCGGCGCGCGTTCGTCGCGCAGCGCGGCTTCGATCTTGGCGACATTCGCGTTATCGGGCGCCTGCACCTTGTTAGACAGCTTCCAGCCGACGTAGATCAGGACCCCGGCCGCAACGGTGAAGAACATCCACGGCATGCCCGGCACGATGGCCAGGATCAGCATCACGCCGGCCGCCGCATACAGCACTGCCGGCTGCGCCAGCAACTGGCCGCCGACCTGCTGTTCGAGTTCGCCCGATTCGCCGATACGGGTGACCAGGATCGCGGCCGCCGCCGACAGCAGCAGCGCCGGGATCTGCCCCACCAGGCCGTCACCGATGGTGAGCAGCGCATACACGCGGAACGCCTCGCCCATCGGCAGGCCGTGCATCAGGGCGCCGATCGCGAGGCCGCCGATCAGGTTGATGATCAGGATCAGGATCGAGGCGATGGCGTCGCCGCGTACGAACTTCGAGGCGCCGTCCATGGCGCCATAGAAGTCGGCTTCGGCGGCGACGTCCTTGCGCCGGACGGTGGCTTGTTCCTGATTGATCAGGCCCGCATTCAGGTCGGCGTCGATCGCCATCTGCTTGCCCGGCAGCGCGTCGAGGGTGAAGCGCGCCGTCACTTCCGAGATCCGCTCGGCGCCCTTGGTCACGACCACGAAGTTGATGATCATGAGGATCACGAACACCACCAGGCCAACCACGAAATTGCCGCCGATGACGACGTTGCCAAACGATTCGATCACCTGGCCGGCCGCATGCGTGCCTTCATGCCCGTGCAGCAGCACCACGCGGGTCGAGGCCACGTTCAGGCCCAGGCGCATCAGGGTCGTGGCCAGGATCACGGTCGGGAACACCGACAGGTCGAGCGGACGCTTGGCGCGCACCGACACCAGGATCACCACCAGCGCCACCACGATATTGAAGGTGAACAGCACGTCGAGCAGGATCGGCGGCAGCGGCAAGATGATCATCGCCAGGATCGCCACCAGGAACACCGGCGCCGCGAATTTCTGGCGTCGCAGTTCGCCGATGAAGGCGTTGAAATTGGTCACGAAATTCATGCTTGGGCCTCACTCAGGTGAGATGGAACGACCACCTCGTTGGGGAACCGCGGCGGCGCCTGGCGCCGTCCCGTGCGGAACGCATTCAGTTGTAAAACATAGTTCAGCACCTGCGACACCGCCGCGTACAGCGCGGCCGGGATCTGCTGCTGCACCTGGCTGGTGTTGTAGATGGCGCGCGCCAGCGGCGGCAGCTCGAGCGTTTCGATCTTGTGCTCGCGCGCCACGCTGCGGATATACAGCGCCATCTCGTCGACGCCCTTGGCCACCACGAACGGCGCTTCGGCGCGATCGAGGTCGTACTTGAGGGCCACCGCGTAGTGCTCGGGATTGACGATCACGACATCGGCGCTCGGCACCGACTTGCGCACGCTGCGCTGGGCCAGTTGCTGCTGCAGCTGGCGAATGCGCTGCTTTACTTCGGGCCGGCCCTCGTTGCTCTTGTGTTCTTCTTTCTGGTCTTGCTTGCTCATGCGCTGGTTGCGCATGAACAGAAAATGCTGCACCGGCACGTCGATCAGCGCGAACACCACGAACACCGACACCATCGCCATCAGGCCGTCGAACATCAGGCCACTGCCGTGCGCCAGCGCGTCGCCCAGGCCCATGCGCTGCAATTCCAGAAAGGCCTTGGTGCCCGAGCTGCACACCATCCACAGCACCATTCCCAGCACGATCGCCTTGGCGGCCGAGGTGGCGAAACCGACCCAGTGCTTTTGCCCGAACAGGTTGCCCAGGTTGGTCATCGGACTGAGGCGGCTGAACTTGGGCTGCATGTTCTTGGTCGAGGCAATCCAGCCGCCCGGGATCATCGACGCAATGACCACCGCGCCCGGCACCGCCAGTAGCGGCAGCACCATTTTTATCAACAGCATCAGGGCGCTTCCAAACACCACCGACATCGCGTTCTCGATCGAGCCGGCTTCGCCCAGCGGCACGAACACCAGCCGGAACAGCGAGCGCAGCTGCTCAAGGTAGTCGGGCAGCAGCGCCGCGAACAGCTTCAGGCTGATCAGGATGCCGATCGCGGTGGCCAGGTCGCGCGAACGCACCACCTGCCCTTCGTCGCGCGCCTTTTTCAGCTTCTGGGCTGACGCCTTTTCGGTTTTGTCGCCGCTGGTGTTATCCGCCATGGGCCAGCCTCATTTGTTGTTGCAGCATCTCGAGGATCTGGTTGGTCATCGCGATGTAGTGCTCGGGCACGAAGCGCACCAGCTGGATCAGCATCATCAGGCCGAACACCGTCACCAGCGAAAAACCGAGCGAGAACAGGTTCAGGCTGGGCGCGACGCGATTCAGGAAGCCAAAGCCGATCTGCACCACCATGGTCGAGAACACGATCGGCAGCGCCAGCAGCATCGCGGCCGAGAACACCCACCCCAGGTTCAGGGCCACGGCTTCGAGCAGCATCGGCTGCCAGCCGCCGCCCACCGGCCAGGCATGAAAACTCTGGCCCAGCACCGCCACCAGCACCAGGTGGCCGTCGATGGCGAAGAACACCATCATCGCCACCAGCGACATCAGGACCGAGATCACATCCGAGGCCTGGCCGTTGACCGGGTCATTCATCTGCGCCATCGAAAAGCCGATCTGGCTCGAGGCCAGAAAACCGAGCATGCTGACCACGGCCATCGCGAACTGCAGCGCCAGGCCGATCACGGCCCCGATCACGGCCTGCTCGAACATGACCAGCACGCCGGACAGGGAAAACGGATCGGGCGTGACGCCGCCCCTGGTCAGTGGCAGCATCAGGAACGACAGCACGATCGCCAGCAGCGCGCGCACCGGAATCGGCACCGCGCCGTCACCGAGCACCGGCGCGGTCGAGAGCAGCGCCATGATGCGGCAGAACGGCCACCACAGGGCGCCGATCATGGGCAGCAGGAAGCCGACCAGCTCCATCGGTTCAAGCCACCAGCGTCGCGGCGCGCTGGAATACCGAGACGCAGTAATCCATCAGCGTGGTGGTCATCCAGTGACCGGCCAGGATCACCGCCAGCAGCGTCACCAGAAGGCGCGGCAGGAAGCTCAGGGTTTGCTCGTTGATCTGGGTCGCGGCCTGCACCAGCGCCACTACCAGGCCGGTCAGCAGGCCGGGAATGACCAGCACCATCACCAGCAGCATCACGATCTGCAGGGCTTCGACCACCAGGTCGACGGCGATATCGGGACTCATTGCGCAGGACTCATCATCAATTCGGTTCGATGGCTAGTAGCCGTGGATACTGCCGACCAGCGTGTTGACGGTCAGTGTCCAGCCGTCGACCAGCACGAACAGCAGCAGCTTGAACGGCAGCGAGATCACCAGCGGCGAGAGCATCATCATCCCCATCGCCATCAGCACCGACGAGACCACCAGATCGATGATCAGGAACGGAATGAACAGCATGGCGCCGATCTGGAACGCGGTTTTCAGTTCGGACAGCACGAAGGCCGCCATCTTGACCGGGAAGCTGTGCAGTTCTGGACGGGCCTGCTCGGCTTCGCCGGCCAGGCGCGCGACCTGGGCCAGCGAGGCCTTGCTGGTCTGGGCCAGCATGAAGCGCGACACCGGCACTTCCGCGATCTTGAGCGCCGCCTCGAGGCTGATCTGGTCGCGGTCGTACGGCAGGAAGGCCTTGGTCCAGACTTCCTCGCCAACCGGGCGCATCACCAGCATGGTGAGGATCAGGGCGATGCCGGTGATCACGCGGTTCGGCAGGCCCTGCTGCAGGCCGAGGGCCTGGCGCAGAAGCGAGAGCACGATCACGAAGCGGGTGAAGCTGGTCATCATCATGACCATCACGGGCAGCAGCCCGAGCAGGGTCATCAGGACCAGGATCTGCGACTTGACGCTCATCCCGTCCTTCGACGCGGTGGCGGTGCCAGAGAGCACGTTCGACAGCACGTCCTGCTGCTGCGCCAGGACCGGCATGCTGGCCGCCATCAGCAGCGCAGCGACGATCCATGGCGCGGCGCGGCGCCGGGGCGATGCGTCGCCCCGGGCGCCGCGGTGCAGGCACATCATGGTGCGAGCAGGTCCAGGTTGAGGCCGTCGAGATCGATCACCTTGAGGCCGTACTGCTCACCCGCGACCACGACTTCGGCGCGCCCGATCGGGGTGCCGTTGACCTTGATCACCAGCGGCTCGCCGGCCAGCGAATCGAGCGGCAGCACCGACGATGGCTCGATCGCCATCAATTCTTGCAGCGATATGCGGGTCGAGCCCACTTCGAGGGTCAGGGTAACCGGGATGCGGCGCATCATCTGCGGCAGCGAGCGCCCCGCCTTGCGCGCGCTCGCGGGGGCCGCGCCTTCCAGGCCAAGGCTATCCAGGTCGTCGATGATCACGTCACCACCGGTGAGTTGCTCGTTCAGGTTCATGTCCATTATTCGGCATCTTCAAATGAGGTTAAACAGAGCTTGCCCTTGTGCTCGGCCACGGCGGCCGTGAACAGGCGGGCGTCGTCGAGCAGCACGTCGGCGCGGCCGACCGAGACCGGGATCACATCGCCGACCTGCAGGCCAAACAGCGCCGCCAGCGTGACTTCCTTGCTGACCAGGCGGCCTTCGAGTTTGACGTGCAGGTGCGCCGCCAGAGGCTCGCCCGGCACGCGCGGTCCGCGCCCGCCCGGTTTGTCGGCCATCAGCCCCTGCAGCACATGGGCCATCAGGGCGTGGTCGAGGGCGATCCAGATCTGCCCGTCCTCCGGCGCCGGCGCCGCGGCAGGCACCGCAGGGGCGCCGGCGCCGTCGGCCGCCGTCTCGATAACAGCCTCGGCCGCAGCCGGAGCAGCCGGCACACCGTGACGTGCGCGCAACACGACCCGCAGCACCCACTCGGCCTTGCCCGGCGCGCTGGCCGGACCCACGGCGGCGCGGCCGGTGGCCGGCACCGGGGTTGCTTCGGCGCCGATCGCAGCCAATCCTTCGGCCACGCGCTCGTCGAGCAGCCCGGCCAGTTGCTGGGCCAGGGTAGCGGCCAGCCGCTCTTCGGTCGCAGTGACGCGTTCGGCGTGCGGATCGCGTCCGACGGCCGAGGGTGCGTTGCGGGCATAACGGCCTTCCAGCAGGCCCAGCAGCAGACCGCGCTCGAAAGCGACCGCGGCCATGCCGAATGGACCATTCACCCCCAGCCAGCGCAGCGTGCGCTCGTCGGGGGCGCGCTCGAAGGACAAGCCGGCCAGGCGCCAGGCGCCCCAATAACGGCGGCCGGCCGGCGACGCGATTGCGGCGCTCAGCGTTTCGGCCAGCCGGTTGGCGAAGACCGGCAACAGGTGCACCGGACGCCCCAACAGGCAAGGGTCCAGGACCTGAAATTCGCGTGCACGCACAGGTGGGTTGATGGGCATTTTATTGACTTGAAATTAACAATGGATGATTTTTTTTCATTCCACAAGGCAACAATTATACAGGGAAGTTGTGCGCCGAAACCTTGACATTGACCTTTGATTTCTCACTTGCCCTACGGTAAGATTGCAGTGTCGCATCGCAGCAAATCGCAAATATTTCTCGGCTTCATAGACACAATGTGGGTGACCCCGCCGCACCGCCCACGCAATAGAACGACCGTAAGTTGACCAGGAAACAACAATATCCTGCTCAAATCAGATACTTGAACGATAGAAAGCCACGATTTCTGTCGCCACGAAACAACAATTCGAAATGGGAACCACGATGGCCACTGAACTTGCCGGTCTGATCCGGGCCGATCTGGCGCAACTGACCAACGACGCCAACCGCCTGGCGATCGCTCCCGCCCTCGAGATGCCGACTGCCGGCGCCTCGGCCGACGGCGCCTTCTCGTTCACCCAGACCATGAAGAATGCGATGGCCGGCGTCGACGCCGAAGACCGCGCTGCCGGCGCCCGCGTGGCCGCCGTCGACGCCGGCAAGAGCGACGACCTGGTCGGCGCGATGCTGGCCAGCCAGCAAGCCAGCCTGTCGTTCTCGATGCTGGTGCAGGTGCGCAACAAGGTCATGGGCGCCGTCGACGAACTGATCAAGCTGCCGGTCTGACCGCGCGGTTTCCGATCCCCATTCATTAAGCGAAGTCCTCTGTGATCTCTTCCCTCAAGTCCGCCTTCAGCGGCAAGCTCGCGCTGCCGGCGCTGCCGCCGACCCTGCGCAACAACCTGCCCCTGCTGCTGGGACTGGCAGTGGCCCTGAGCGCCGCCGTCATGATGTACCTGTGGCAGGACCAGTCCAGCTACAAGCCGGTATTCGGCGCGCGCGAACGGGTCGCCGCCAGCGACATGATGACCGTGCTCGAAGCCGAACAGATCCCCTACCGCGTGCACCCGGACAGCGGCCAGGTGATGGTGCCGTCGGGCCAACTGGGCAAGGTGCGCATGCTGCTGGCGGCCAAGGGCGTGACCGCCCAGCTGCCGGCCGGCCTCGAGCTGATGGACCGCAACGACCCGCTGGGCGTGTCGCAGTTCGTGCAGGACGTGCGCTTCCGGCGCGGCCTCGAAGGCGAACTGGCGCAGAGCATCCTGACCATGGATGCGCTGGCCAGCGCGCGGGTGCACCTCGCGATCGCCAAGTCGAGCTCGTTCGTGGCCGGCGCCGGCGCCTCGGACAGTTCGTCGGCCTCGGTGGTGGTGACGATGAAGCCGGGCCGGGTATTGAGCAACGAACAGATCGCCGCGATCGTGAACCTGGTGTCGGGCAGCGTGGCGGGCCTGAAGCCGCAGCGCGTGTCGCTGGTCGACCAGGCCGGCAATTACCTGTCTTCGCGCGTCGACCTGGCCGACGGTTTCGACGGTTCGGCACAAGGCGACGCCGCCGCCAAGCATTTCAGCGGCGACGTGCGCAGCAACGTCAACGACCTGCTGGCGCCGATCCTGGGCGTGGCCAACTACAAGGTCAGCGTCACCGCCGAAGTCGACAACGACCGGATCGAGGAAACCACCGAAAAATACGGCGAAGCGCCGAAGGTCACCAGCGAAGCGATGCGCGAAGAGCAGGAGCGCAACCGCATGGCGATGGGCGTGCCGGGCACGCTGTCGAACCGTCCGCCGGCCGCGGCCGACGCGGCGCCAGGCGCCGATGGCGCCGCCAAGCCGGAAGACGGCAGCGCGCGCAAGAACGCCACCACCCGCCAGTATGCCTACGACCGCGCCATCACCCAGATCAAGCGTTCGCGCGGCCGCCTCAAGAAGCTGTCGGTGGCGGTGGTGCTGAACAACGCCAGCGCCGCCAATGCCAAGGCCTGGACCCCGGCCGAGCTGGCCAACATCGAGAAGATCCTGGCCGGCGGCCTGGGCATCAGCGCGGCGCGCGGCGACGTGCTGGCGGTGTCGAGCCTGAATTTCCCTGCCGCCCCAGTGGCCCAGGAATGGTGGCAGGAACGCGACAACGTGGTCGACATGACGAGCTGGGCGATGTATGTGCTGGGCGCCCTGCTGGCCTACTTCCTGCTGCTGCGTCCGCTGCTGCGCGCCGTCACCGGCCGCCTGGCGCCGCAAGCGCCGCTGATGCCGGCCGTGCCGGCGTTGCCGGGTGCAGCTGGCGCGGCGTCGGCGGGCGCCATCCCTGCCCTGCCGGCCGGCGTCACTGCGCTGAGCGCGCCGGACGGTTCGGCCCAGCCAGCGCTGGGCACGCCGGGCGCGGTGGTGCCGCTGCTGGAAAATTACGACCTGCCGCCAAGCGGCTCGCCGGTCGATGTGATGGTGGACCACTTGAGAGTCCTGGCCGGCAAAGAGCCTGAGCGCGTTGCCGAAGTCGTCAAACAATGGGTACAGAAAAAACATGGCCGACCTGAATAACTACGATGACGACGCCGAAGCCGGCCTGAGCCCGGTCGAACAAGCCGCCATCGTGCTGCTGTCGATCGGTGAAGAGCAGGCCGCGGCCGTGCTGCGCTGCCTCGAGCGCGACGAACTGATGGAGCTGACCCAGGTGATGTCGCGCATGAGCGGCATCAAGGTCGACACCGTCAAATCGGCGCTGCAGAGCTTTTTCGACGATTACCGCCAGCAAAGCGGCCTGCACGGCGCTTCGCGCAGCTACCTCAAGCGCTCGCTCGATCTGGCGCTGGGCAGCGATATCGCCAACAGCGTGCTCAACACGATCTATGGCGACGCGATTCGTCCGATGATGGCGCGCCTGCAATACGCCTCGCCCAAGTGGCTGGCCGAATTCGTCTCGAGCGAGCACGTGCAGATGCAGGCCGTGTTCCTGGCCTTCCTGCCGCCGGCACTGGCGTCGCAGATCCTCGAAGCACTGCCGAGCGAAGGCCGTGAACTGGTGCTGCTGAACATGGCGCGCCTCGACGAAATCGACCGCGACGTGCTCCAGGAACTCGAAGAACTGGTGGCGCGCTGCCTGGCCGCGCTCGACACGCAAAGCGCCAGCGTGGAAGGCGTGCGCCAGGTCGCCGACATCCTCAATCGCCTGCAGGACAACCGCGCCGGCATGGTCGAACTGCTGCGCGCCCACGATCCGGAAGTGGTCAACAAGATCGAGATGTCGATGTACGACTTCTTCATCCTGTCGCGCCAGACCGAACAGGTCATCACCCGTCTGCTCGACGAAGTGCCGCTCGAACAGTGGGCGATTGCGCTCAAGGGCGCCGAGCCGATGCTGCGCGACGCCGTCCTCAGCGCCATGCCGAAACGCCAGGCGCAGAGCTTCGAAGACCTGATGCGCCGCTCCGGTCCGGTGCCGATGTCGCGCATCGAGCAGACCCGTCGCGAAATCATGGCCACCGTCAAGGAACTGGCTGACGCCGGCGAGATCGACATCCAGCTGTTTGCCGAGGCGACCGCCGAATGAAGCAGTTCCGGCCCTACCACTTCCCGCCGCTGCACCAGTTCAGCGCGGCGCGTCCGCCCGGCGCCAGCGGTGCGCCCGGCTCGAACTCGGCCGAGGAATGGCAGAGCGCCCTGGCCGACGGCTATCGCCAGGGTCAGCGCGAAGGCTACGAGGTCGGCCTCGACCAGGGCCGCGCCGAAGGTGCGCCGCAGGGCCAGGCCGAAGGCCTGCAGCGCGGCATCGAAGAAGGCCGCGCCATGGCGCTGGACCAGTTCGAGCAACTGTCCAAGCCGATCGACGCGATGCTGAAAAGCCTCAAGAAACTCAAGACCGACCTGCGCGCGGCGCAGCGCACCGAAGTGGTTGAACTGGTCGGCAAGATCGCGCGCCAGGTGATCCGCGCCGAGCTCGCCCTGCAACCGGTGCAGCTGCTGACGCTGGTCGAAGAAGCATTGTCGGTGATGCCGCCGTCGCGCGAGCAGGTCGAAGTCTTCCTGAATCCGGAAGAACTGCGCCGCGTGCTCGAACTCGATCCGAAACGCGCCAAGAAATGGACGCTGCTGCCCGACCCGGCGCTGGAACCGGGCGAATGCCGCGTGCGTTCGGGCGACCATGAAGTCGATGCCGGCTGCCAGGGCCGCCTGAGCGCGGTGATGGAGCAGGTCGAAGAACAGTTGCTGTCCGAGGAAACGCCATCATGATGGCGCTGGCCGACTCGCTGCGCGCGCTCGATATCGGCGCGGTCCCGGTGGCCACGCCCACCGGCCGCCTGGTCGGCGCCCAGGGACTCTTGCTCGAGTCGGTCGGCTGCCGCCTGCACACCGGCCAGCGCTGCCGCATCGAGACCGTCGACGGCGAGTGGCTCGACGCCCAGGTGGTCGGCTTCCGCGAAAAGGTGTCGTACCTGATGCCGTTCAAGAAGGCCACTGGTCTGGCCACCGGCGCACGGGTGCTGCCGGTGCAGGAAAAGAACGACCTGATGATCGGGCCGAGCTGGCTTGGCCGCATGGTCAATGGCCTGGGCGAACCGATCGACGGCCTGGGCCGCCTGGGTGGCGACCAGCCGCTGTCGACCACCCCGCCGCGCGTCAATCCGCTGCGCAAGACCCCGGTCGACGAGCCGCTCGACGTGGGCGTGCGCGCGATCAACAGCATGCTCACCATCGGCAAGGGCCAGCGCGTCGGCCTGATGGCCGGTTCCGGCGTCGGCAAATCGGTGCTGCTGGGCCTGATCACGCGCCAGACCGTGGCTGACGTGATCGTGGTCGGCCTGATCGGCGAACGTAACCGCGAGGTGCGCGAATTCGTCGAGCGCTCGCTCGGCCCTGAGGGCTTGAAGCGCGCCGTGCTGGTGGTGGCGCCGGCCGACGAAAGCCCCTTGATGCGGGTGATGGCGACCGAGATGTGCCACGCGGTGGCGGCGCACTTCCGCGACCGCGGCCAGAACGTGTTGCTGCTGTGCGATTCGCTGACGCGCTACGCGATGGCGCTGCGCGAAGTGGCGCTGTCGCTGGGCGAGCCGCCGGCCACGCGCGGCTATCCGCCATCGGTGTTTTCGAACATGCCGCAGCTGGTCGAATCGGCCGGCAACGGCGAGAACCCGCAGGGCAGCATGAGCGCGATCTATACCGTGCTGGCCGAGGGCGACGACCAGCAGGATCCGGTGGTCGATTCGGCGCGCGCCATCCTCGACGGCCACATCGTGCTCACGCGCGAACTGGCCGAGCGCGGCCACTATCCGGCGATCGACGTGGCGCAGTCGATCTCGCGCTGCATGGCGCAGGTGGTGGGCCAGGAACATGCGCTGGCCTCGCGCAAGCTGAAAGCGGCGCTGGCCAGGCATGCCCGCGTGCGCGACCTGATTCCGCTCGGCGCGTATGTGCCGGGCGCGGACCCCGAAACCGACCGCGCGGTGCAGTTGCAGCCGCACATCGAGGCTTTCCTGTGCCAGGGCACGCGCGAAGCGGCGCCACTGCAGGCCTGCGTCGAACAACTCAAGGCGATGATGGCATGAGCAAGAACAATACGATTGCCAGCCTGGGCACGCTGGTGCAACTGCGCGGCATCCAGGTCGAGCGCCTGCAGACGGAACTGGCCACCCAGGAAGCGACCCGGGTGCGCTACCAGAACAATCTGGACCGGCTGTCGATGCTGACCACCAGCAGCGGCGCGTCCGGCGCGGCACTTGGCCTGGCGCCGGCGCTGGCGCTGGCGCTGAACTGCGGCGCCTACAAACAGGGCGTGCTGGCGCTGGCCGACAGCCACCGCGTCGATTTGCAGCTGCACGAAGCGAATATGGCGGTGGCGCAGCGCCGGGTGCACGAAGCCTGGGCCAAACGCGAGCTGCTGGGCAAGGTGCTCGAACGCGCCCGCGGTGCGCAGGCACAGGAACAAGAACGCGCTACAAAAAAGCGCGAGGACGATATCGCCACCCAATCCTGGATGGCTGGACGGGCGGCCTGACGGCCCCATTGCACGCATCGCAACAACAAGGAAAAACACATGGCATCCGCAATCACCGCACCGACCTACGATCCAGCCACTACCGCCGCCGCGCTGGCCGAAAAATACACGGCCCCGCGCCAGCAGATCCTGGACGCCCAGAGCAAGACCGCCACCGCCACCGAACGCGGACTGGCCGACCTGACCTCGGCGCTGAGCAGCTTCCAGACCAGCCTGGCGAGCCTGTCGAGCATTGGCAAGACCGTGTTCGCCCAGAGCGCGACCTTCGCCGACACGAGTGTCGGCAGCGCCAGCGCCGGCCCCACCGCAGCCGCTGGCAGTTATTCGTTCTTCGTCAAACAGCTGGCCAGCGCCAGCCAGGTGTCGTACACAGGCCTGACCGACAACACCGGCATCGGCGGCACGCTGCAGATCCGCATGGGCGGCGCGGCCGCCTTCGATATCAACATGACGACGGCCGATGCCGACGGCAACGGCACCCTCACCACGCGCGAACTGGCGGCGGCGATCAACGGCGCGAGCGGCAACGCCGGCAAGCTGACTGCCTCGATCGTCACCACCGGCACCACGTCCGAACTGGTGCTGACCGCCAAGGACACCGGCGCCGCCAGCGCCATCACGCTGGTCACCACCGGCATCACCGGCACCTCGAGCCTGGCCGCCGCCAACCTCGATGCGGCGCGCCGCCGCACCCTGGTGACGGCGCAGGACGCCGAGATTCGCGTCGGTTCCGAAACCGGCACCGCGATCACCCAGGCCACCAACACCTTCACCAATATCGACGGCGTGAAGATGACGTTCACCAAGGCCCAGGCCAGCGGCGCGGCCCCGGTGACGCTGACGGTGGCGCCGGACAACGCCGGCACCACGAGCAATGTGCAGGCGTTCGTGGACGCCTTCAACAAGCTCAAGGCGGCGCTGAACAAACTGACCGATCCGGGTGACCCATCCAAGGGCGTGGCCGGCGGCAGCTTCGCCCACGACGCGGGCGTGCGCGCGCTGAACAACCGCATGACCGACCTGCTGCGCCCGACCGGCGCCGAGTCGCTGGCCAGCTACGGCATCATCGCCACCCGCGATGGCTCGCTCGAACTGCGCTCTGACCGCCTGCTGGCGCAGCTGGCGCGCAACCCGAATGGCCTCGACGGGCTGCTGGGCAGCGCCAGCAAGACCGCGCCGACCGGCATCGCCGGTTCGCTCGAGAGCTACCTGAACAGCTGGAGCAACAGCGTCGACGGCCAGATCAAGGGCCGCAAGGACGCCACCAGCAACCTGCAGTCGGCACTGATCGACCGCCAGGCCAAACTCGACCAGCAGTACGACTCGGCCTACGGGCGCTACCTGCTCCAGTTCACGCAGCTGCAGACCATGCAGAGCAGCATGAACACCAACCTGACACTGTTCGACGCGCTGTTCGGCAACGACAAAGACTGATTCACCAAAGAACCCCACACGCCATGTCCTATCAAGAAGCCTACGGCGAATACCACGCCGTCAACCTGGACGCGCAGACCTCGCGCGCCTCGCCGGTGGAGCTGGTCTTGCTGCTCACCGACGGCCTGCTCGACGAGCTGGCGCGGGCGCGCGCGCACATCGCGGCCCGCCGCTACGAGCAGAAAGCGGCCAGCATCGACAAGTGCGTCGAGATCATCAACGGTCTGTCGAGCTCGCTCGACTTCGACGCCGGCGGCGAGACTGTCGCCAACCTGGCGCGTATCTATGAATTCTGCGCCGAGCACCTGCACGGCGCCGGCATCAAGCTCGACCCGGGCATGGTCGACGAAGTGATCCGCATCCTGAGCACCATCCGCCAGGGCTGGAAAGGCGTGCAGGAACGCAATGGATAGAAGCCACATCATCGACCGCCTGAGCCATCAGCTCGACGCACGCCTGCATGAAGCGGGCCAACGCGCCGACTGGGCCGTGCTGGCGCCGAGTGTGCTCGAGCTGGGTCCGCAGTTGCAGGCGCTGGCCGCGCGCGGGCCCTGGAGCGGCGCCGAACGCGCCGCGCTGACGCGCCTGCGCGCCGCGCACGAACGCGCCGCCGCCGCTTGCGGCGCAGCCAGTGCTGCGCTGGGCGCACGGCTGGACGAGATGCGCAGCAACAAGGAAGGCTGGATGGCCTATGCCCTCGCGGGCGAAACCGAGATGGACCGAGCATGAATCTTTCGATGAGCTTTTCGATGAACAACAACATGAAGGCGGCCACCCCGACCGGCGCGCCGGCTGTGGCCGGCGCAGCCCCGGCCCAGGACGTTGCCGTGGCGGCGATCGATCCGCTGCTGGCCGGCGCCCTGCCCGCCACGCCGCCTGCCGCGCTGCCGTTCCAGCAGTGGATCGGGCTCGATCCGGCGCCGCTCGACGCCACGCCGGAAGCGGCCGATCCGCCCGCCAGCGCGGATGACGCCACGGCCGCGCCTGACAGCGCAGAGAACCTGGAGCAGCCGGCCGAGACGATGCTGCTGTCGGCGATGTCGTCGCCGCTGCTGGCGGCCAATCTGCCGTCGGCGATGCCGGCCATGATGATGGCGATGACTGGCGCAAGGGTTGAGAACCGTGCGCCGGCACTTGACAGCAATACCCCAGCCGCCACGCCCGCGTCGGCGTCAGGCGCGGCACCGGCCGCAGCACCGGCCGCAGCAGCGGCCGCAGCGGCGCGTGCGCCAGTCGACGCGCTTGCGCTGCCTGTGGCAACCGTTGCGCCCGCTGCCACCGCCGCCGTGCGGGCCGATGTCGCCGCTACCGTGCAGGCGCCGACCGCCGCCACGACCAAAAGCGCAGCCGCCGCCCCGCTCGCCGACGCAAGCGGCGCCGACAGCGCAGCGATCGACGCCGCGCCCACCGGCGCCGCCGTCGCGGTCGCAGCGACGCCAGCGTCGACGACACGCGCCGGCGACACCCTTGCCCTGGCCGGCCCGCCGACCGCGTGGCGCCAGACGCTGCAGGAAGCGCTGGGCGAGCGTCTGCAAATGCAAGCCGGACGCGGCGTCGAGCAAGCCACGATCCGTCTCGAACCGCCGATGCTGGGCCGGATCGATATCGCGATCCGCCACAGCGGCGGCAACCTGGAAGTGCACATCGCCGCCAGCAACAGCGAAGTGATGCGCCAGCTGAGCGGCGTCAGCGACGCGCTGCGCAACGACCTGGCGGGCCGTCAATTCAGCAGCGTGTCGCTGAGCGTGAGCGAGACGCCGCGCGCCCAGGCCGGCGCCCAAACCGGCACTGGGCCAGGCCAGAACGGCCAGCCAGGCGCCGACGCCCAGAATCGCGGACGCCAGCCGGGCCAGGAACAACGCACCCCGGGCCTGGCCCTGAACGATGCCGGCGACGCCGGTTCCCTCTTCTCCATGAACGGACGCGACTGAACCACCTATGAAAGCAAAACTGATCATCGCCTTCGCCGGCGTTGCACTGGCGGCAGCCGCCGCCGCAGGCGGCGCCATGTGGTACATGAAACCGGCCCCTGCTGCAGCGCCCGGCGCCGTGGCCGCCAAGCCGGCGCCGGAAAAGAAACTGACCAAGTACGTGACCCTGGACAAGGTGATCGTCATGCTGCGCCGCTCGCCGAGCGAGCAGGCGGCCCATTACCTGTCGGTCGACCTGGTGCTGGCCACCTCGCCGGAAGACGAAAAGACCGCCAAGGAACACTTGCCGCTGCTGCGCACCATCGCCGTCTCGGCGTTGTCGTCGCGCACCCTGGCGGAAGCATCGAGCATGACGGTGGACCAGTACGCGGCCGAGCTGAACAAGACGTTCAATGCCAGCTATGAAAAGGAAAACAACGTCAAGCCGTTCACCGAAGTCATGATCGGCAAGCTGATCATCGAGTGATCAGGATAACCACGTGGCCTACATGAGCGACTACCCCGACCCCGCCGCCGCCGACTACGGCGACACGGCGGCCGCGACGGGCATGAGCGCGGCCGAGGAAGGTCGTCATCTGGTGGCGTACGCGCCGCTGGTCAAGCGCATCGCGCGCCAGCTGGCGAGCCAGGCTTCGGGCTCGCTCGGGCGCGACGACCTGGAGCAGATCGGCCTGATGGGCCTGCTGGAAGCGCTGCGTCGCTACGGCGCGCCCGACACCGGCTTCTCGAGCTACGCGGCACTGCGCGTGCGCGGCGCAATCCTGGACGAGCTGCGGCGCCAGGACTGGCGGCCGCGCGCGGTGCGCCAGGACAGTCACCGCCAGCGCGACGCCTTGCGCGCCCTCACCCGGCGCCTGGGGCGCGAGCCGCTCGAAAAAGAAGCGGCCGAGGCGCTGGGACTGAGTCTCGAGGATTACAACCAGTTTTTGCTGGACGACAGTGCCGAGGAAATGCTCAGCTTTGACGAAGTGCTGCAGGAAGCGGTGAGCCAGGCCCATTCGACCGCCGGTCCCGAAGAAGGCTACATGATGCGGCGCAGCCTGGAGCAGGTGCTGGGCAGTCTCAACGAGAAGGAGCAGCGGGTGATCCAGATGATCTACGAGTTCGAACTGAGCTACAAGGAAATCGCCGCCGTGCTCGACCTGTCCGACGCCCGCGTCTGTCAGCTCAACAAGAGCGCATTGAGCAAGATGAAGGCTGCGCTGCAAGCGACCTGATCCGATCAATCGAACAAGAACCAAAAGAACCACGCCAGAAAGGCTAGACGTCATGCAGCAATTACTCGGTATCGCCATCGTGCTCGGCGCAGTCTTCGGGGGCTTTTCCCTGATGGGCGGCACCTTCGCATCGATCTTCCACCCGATCGAACTCCTGATCATCGGCGGCGCCGCGCTTGGCGCCCTGGTGCTGGGCAATCCCAAGCACGTGCTGTCCGAATTGGGTTACCAGTTGAAAAAGGTCGCCACGCGCAAGAAGCACGATTCGGAATTCCAGCGCCAATTGCTGCTGCTGATGTACGAACTGCTGCAGACCGCCGCCGGCGGCCTGAAGGCGCTCGACGCCCACGTCGAGGCGCCCAGCGAAAGCCCGCTGTTCCAGCGCTATCCGCGCATCCTGGAAGAACCAAAGCTGTTGTCCTTCATCGTCGACAACTTCCGCCTGATGGCGATGGGCAAGATCAACGCCCACGAGCTGGAGGGTGTGCTGGAACAGGAACTCGAAGCCATCCACGAAGAGCTGACCCAGCCAGCCAAGTCGCTGCAGAAGATTGCCGAGGCGATGCCGGGCTTCGGCATCCTGGCCGCGGTGCTGGGCATCGTGATGGCCATGTACTCGGTCTCGGGCGGCGCCGGTTCGGGCGAGATCGCCGAAAAGATCGGCGCGGCCATGGTCGGCACCTTCATCGGCATCTTCTTCTGCTACGGCCTGCTCGAGCCGCTGGCCAACATGATGAAGCAGAACGTCAATTCGGAAGCCTCGACCATGGAAACGGTGAAGGTGGTGCTGTGCACCCACGTGGCCGGCAAGCCAGCACTGCTGGCGATCGACGCCGGACGGCGCCTGATCCAGCTGAATACCAAGCCCAGCTTCTCGCAGCTTGAACAATGGATCAACGCCATGGGCGGCGAAGACGAATCGCAGAACAAGCGGCGCCGCAACGGCGACCGCATGGCGGGGTAACACGTGTCGAAGGCCAACGAAAAGCACGAATCAACCATCGTCAAGCGCGGCGGCGGCAAGCACCAGCACGACGAGCACGGCGGCGCCTGGAAGGTGGCGTTCGCCGACTTCTGCCTGGCGCTGATGGCGCTGTTTCTGGTGCTGTGGCTGATCGCCACGCGCGAGCAGCAGAACCTGGAGCAGATCGTGCGCGATGCCAGCAGCGGCATGCTCGAAGGCCAGGGCCAGAAGCCGGCCGTCGCGACCCTGCCGAGCGGCAGCCTGATCGAACGCTTCGCCGTGCCGCGTACCGGCAATGGCGGCAGCGGCGATCCGGGCACCCCGAGCGCGCCAAAGGTTGCCTACGAGACCCCGGCCGACCTTTCGGCGCTGTCGCGCGCGCTGACCGAACTGTCGACCAGCGCCGGCCTGGAATCGAATCTGGCCACCGTGGTTACCCCTTACGGCCTGCGCGTGATGCTGCACGACACTGACAAGCAAGGCATGTTCATGCGCGGCAGCGCACTGCCGACCGACCGCTTCGCTCTCTTGCTGCAAAAGATGGGCCCGCTGTTCGCACAGATGCGCAACCAGATGCTGATCGTTGGCCACACCGATTCGAGCCGCTACGCCGGCAAGGACAAGGGCGGCTACTCGAATTGGGCGCTCTCGACCGACCGTGCGCTGGCTGCGCGCGCCAGGCTGCTCGGCGGCGGCATGCTCAGCAGCAGCGTGCTGCAGGTGGTCGGCATGGCCGACCGCGGCCCGCTGCATCCGGAAAGCCCGCTTGACGGCAGGAACCGCCGCATCGAACTCCTGATCCTGACCAGCGCCCAGTCGCGCGCGGTGTCGGCCATGTTCGGCGCCCCCGCGACAGAAGGCGCCAGCGCGCCCGGTAACGGTGCTACTGTCGTCCTGCCGGACGCCGCGGCGTTGGAAACGCTGCGCGGCCAACTGCCTAAAATGCCATGACGATTCAATCGAAATCCAGAGGTAACCGCATGAAGATCACCGGTTCTGCCGTCTCCACCGTCAACGTCGGCGCCGCGCGCGTCGACACGTCCGCGCCGGCCGATGGCGCCACCTCGACTGCGTCTGCTTCGGGCTCTTCCTCGGCCCCGCTGCAGTCCGAAGTGCTGAAACCGGCCGCCGACGCACTGCGCGCGATGCCCGACTTCGACGCGGCCCGCGTGGCCGAACTGCGCGATGCGCTGGCGCGCGGTGAATTGCCCTTCGACGCCGGCCGTCTGGCCGGACTGATCCAGAAATTCCACGGAGGCCGCTGAATATGGCAACCCTGACCCGCCAGCAGGCCAACGCCCTGCTGACCAACGGCGTGCAGCTCGACCTGCGCGAAGCCGGCGCCGTGCATGCGCTGCTCGAACAGCAGTTCGATGCCGCCGTACGCCACCGCAGCGCCGAACTGTCGACGCTGGCCGAACAGCTCGAGCCGCTGCTGGAAGGCATGGATGCGCGCCGCAAGCAGCGCGTGTCGCTGGTGCGCGCCCTGCTCGGCCCGCAGGGCACGATGAACGATTATTTCGCCACGTTGCAGCCGGCGCCGCGCACTGCGCTCGAATCGGCCTGGGGCCAACTCGAACGGATCGTACGCGACTGCAAGAATGCGACCCTGCGCAACGGCAGCCTGCTGGCCGAACAGTATTCAGTGATGCAGCGCGTGCTGCATGGCGAGGAGCAGATCTATGCGCCACGCTGACCTGACGATCGCGTCGACGACGCCAACGAGCGCCACCGACGCCACCCGTCCCACCGCTGCCATCGGCGGCGGCGAGGGTTTTGGACGCATGTTCAGCCAGCTGCAAGGCGAAGTCGCGCAGTTCATCGAGAACGGCGACGCTGGCAGCACTGCCGCCAGCGCCCTGAACGCCGAAGGCGCCGCCGTGCGCGCCCGGGCAAACGGCTTGATCAGTGGTGAAATCGATAACCTGCCCCCGGGCGGCGCCGCGGCCGGCTCGCCCGAACAGCAAGCTTTCCTGGACAGCATCGCGCCCTGGGCGCGCAAGGCCGCCGCGCGCCTCGGCGTGGCGCCAGAACTGGTGTCGGCCCACGCCGCGCTGGAATCGGGATGGGGCCAGCGCCCGCTGCGCGCCGGCGACGGCGCCAACACCCATAACCTGTTCGGGATCAAGGCCGGCGCCGGATGGGATGGCGCCACCAGCGACTCGAGCACCACCGAATACGTCAATGGCGCCGCGCTGAAAACGCGCGAACGCTTCCGCGCCTATCCTGACCAGGCCGCGGCATTCGACGATTACGCGCGCATGCTGTTGGAAAACCCGCGCTATCGCGGCGCCCTCAACACCGGCAACGACGCCAATGCGTTCGCCCAGGGGCTGGCGCGCGGCGGCTATGCCACCGACCCGGCGTATGCCGCCAAACTGGCCAAGGTAGCGGCCACCCTGCGCGGCGGCGGCGACGAGTGAGGTTTTATTCGCCCAGCGGCAGCTCGACTGGCTGCACCGCGCCGGCGCCGAGCACGCGCATGCGCACGATCTGGCCGCTGGCGCTGTTCCTGACCCGCACCACGGCGCCGCGCGCGCCGGCGTCGAGCGCCTCGCCCGCCATGCTGACCTCGATGCCATCGTGCTGCGCCTGCATGATGACCTGGTCGCCGCGCTTGACGGCAATCGGCGCCGTCAGCTGGCTGGCGCGCAGGATTTCGCCCGCGCGCAGGCTGCGCCGGCTGCTCTGGCCCGCGACCGCGTCGAGCGTGCCGACCGGATCCGGGATGTTGCTCACGTCGCGCCGTTCGAGCGTGACGTCGGCGTCGCTCAAGGTCTGGTTCATCGACACCGGCGCCGCCGTTACCGCGACCAGCGCCGAGACCCGGGCGCGCACCGTGAAATCGTGGCGCCAGCCGCGTCCATCCGGGCAGCGCGCGGCAAAGCGCATGCGCGCCGGCTGGCGCGTGTCGAGCGTCTCGATCGTGACGGGCGCTGCGCACGCCGGGGCCGGACGCGCACTGACCACGCTCAGCTCGAACTGCGGCTCGCCCAAGCCGCTGCCTGCGGCCTGGCGCTCGAGTTCTTCGCGCGCAGCTTGTTCTATCTGCAAGGAAATAGATTGAGCTGCCCCGACTGTCGCGCATAAAAGACAGATTACAATACTAAGCGTTGCCTTATGGAAAGCAATCATTGGACAATAGGGGTGGGGCGAGAAAGTTCCATTCTACCCAATCACACTGCAGTTCACGGAGAAATACCCATGTCGATCAATTTCAAGGAAGCCCTCGGCGTACACGCCGACGCGCTGCACCTGCGCGCTGAACGCACCCGCGTGCTGGCTGCGAACATCGCCAACGAAAGCACGCCCGGCTTCAGCGCGCGCGACATCGATTTCGCCGCCATGCTGCAGGACCGCATCGACGCCGAAGACGGTTTGCCGACCCTGTCGGAAGACGGTCCGCTGTTCCGCGTGCCCTACCAGCCCAGCGCCGACGGCAACACCGTCGAGATCGGCGTTGAGCAAGCGGCGTTTTCGCAGAACGCTTCCGATTTCCAGACCAGCCTGACCTTCATCAATATGAAACTGCGCGGTCTGAACAAAGCCATCAACGGTCAGTAAGCCGGCCAGAGGACAACAAAATGGGCTTCAAGGATATTTCCCAAATCGCTGGTTCGGCCATGGCCGCCCAGACCGTGCGCATGAACACGATCGCCAGCAACCTGGCCAACGCGAATGCGGTCGCCACCAGCGAAGCCGATGGCTACCGCGCGCGCAAGCCGGTGTTTGCCGCCCTGATCGGCGACGCCGGCGCCGCCCAGGTGCAGGTGCTGGACGTGGTGCAGTCGAGCGAGCCGCTGCGCCGGGCGCACGAGCCCGACAATCCGCTGGCCGATGCCGACGGCATGGTGTACTACGCCAACGTCAATGAAGTGGCCGAGATGGCGGACATGATGTCCGCCTCACGCGCGTTCGAAACCAATGTCGAAGTCATGGGTCGCATCAAGTCGATGCAGGCTTCGCTGCTGAAACTGGGAGAAGGCTGATCATGGTCACCACCAATACCGCATTTGGCCTCAACGGCAACGCATCGGGGGCTGCCAGCAACCAGGTCGCGGCCTCGAGCGCGCCGGTCAGCGAAAACAAGGACATGTTCACCAAGCTGCTGGTGGCGCAGATCCGCAACCAGGATCCGCTGGCCCCGTCCGACCCAAGTGAATTCGTCAACCAGCTGTCGCAGCTGTCGCAGACCGAAGCGCTGCAGAACCTGACCGCCACCACCGCGGCCAGCGCCGGCGTGCTGCAAAGCCTGCAAGTGCTGGCGATGGGCGCCCAGGTCGGCTCGGAAGTGTCGGTCGCCACCAGCCGCGTGCAGCTGGGCGAGGCGAAGCTGTCCGGCACTGTCCAGCTGGGCGGCGCCAGCAGCCTGACCCACCTGGTGCTGACCGATATCGGCGGCAAGCAGACCCGCATCGAACTGGCCCCGCACGGCGCCGGCGCCCAGGAATTCACGCTCGATCCGGTCGCGCTCGGCCTGCCGGCCGGCAAGTACAGCATCGCAGCCGAAGCCTCGGACGGCACCAAGCCGGGCATCGAGATCGACGGCCGCCTCGACAGCGTGCGGCTGGCGGCGTCGGGCGCCATCGTGATGCAGGTTGCGGGTGTCGGCGAAGTCGAGCCGGGCCTGATCACCGGATTCAAAGGCAAGACCACTCCCGCCGCGCTGGCGTCTCTGTCCACGGAACAATAAAAGGATTACCCCATGAGCTTCAATATCGCCCTCTCGGGCATCCAGGCCATCAACGAGCAGCTCAATGCGCTGTCGAATAATATCGCCAACGCCGGCACCTACGGCTTCAAGAGCAGCCGCGCCAACTTCGCGTCGGTCTACGCCGGCACCCAGGCCAACGGCGTCGAAGTGGGTTCGCTGACCCAGAACATCGGCCAGAACGGCAGCTTGTCGAGCACCGGCCGCAGCATGGATGCAGCAATCCAGGGCCGCGGCTTCTTTACCAGCCGCGACCCGCAGGGCGTGATCTCGTACTCGCGCGTCGGCATCTTCTCGACCAACGCCGACGGCTACCTGGTCGACGCCACCGGCAAGAACGTGCAAGGCTACGGCCCGAGCGTGGGCGGCGTGCTGGGCGTGATGGGCGACATCCAGATCCCGACCGGCCAGATTCCAGCCGTGGCCAGCACCAAGGTCACCTACACCGGCAATTTGTCGAACGACTGGGCCAACCCGACCGTGACGCCGTTCAACAAGGACAACCAGAACAGCTACAACATGGTCAAGCAGTCGGTGGCCTTCGATTCGCTCGGCACCCAGCACACCGTGTCGCAGTACTTCGTGCGCACCAGCCCGACCGCCGTCAGCGTGTATTACAGCGTCGACGGCGCCGCCCCCACCGGCGCGGCCCACCCGCTGAACTTCGACGGCAACGGCCAGCTGGCCGCGGCCTCGGCCACCGGCCCGGCCGTGACCCTGGCCCCGGCCGGCGCGGCGCCGATGTCGCTCAACTTCGACTACACCGGCACCACCAAGTTCGCCGGCGAAGCCACCACCACCACCAACCGCAGCAATGGTTACGCCTCGGGCACGTTTGTCGGTGTCGACCTGGCCGAAGACGGTTCGATCGTCGCCAAGTACAGCAACGAGCAGCAGCAAGTGGTCGGCACCATTGCGATCGCGACCTTCCCTGACGAAGGCAGCCTGGTCGCGGTCAGCGACACCGCCTGGATCGCCAACAGCGCCTCGGGCACGCCGCTGTACACCACCCCGGGCGTGGGCCTGGGCGGCAAGCTGTCGAAGGGCACGCTGGAAGGCTCGAACGTGGACATCACCTCGGAACTGGTCGGCCTGATGACCTCGCAGCGCAACTACCAGGCCAACTCGAAGGTGATCACCGCCGAGAACCAGATGATGCAGTCGCTGATGCAGGCGCTGTAACGCCGTGCTGCATATCTTGAGGAACCGCCGCCATGGATAAGCTGATCTTCACCGCCGTCAGCGGCGCCGAACGCACCCTGCGCGCGCAGCAGGTGCGCGCCAACAATCTGGCCAATGCCGATACCCCGGGCTTCCGGGCGAATATCGAACTGGCTTCGGCCCAAGCGATGACCGGCTCAGGCTACGGCTACGACGACGTCCACATGTCGCGTAGCGAAGCCGACACCATCTCGACCCGCGCCGGCAGCGTGCGCGAGACCGGGCGCTCGCTCGACGTCGCGGTGGCCGGCAACGGCTACCTGGCGGTCGAGTGGAACGACGGCGAAGCCTACACCCGCTCCGGTGCGATCGACATCGATGCACAAGGCGCGCTGAGCGTGAACGGTCGTGCGCTGCTGGGCGAAGGCGGCCCGATCGTGCTGCCGCCACACAGCGCGGTCGACATCGCGCCGGACGGCACCATCTCGGTGATGCCCGAAGGCGCCACCCTGACCCAGGTGATCGATCGCCTGCGCCTGGTGAGCGGCGAAGGCGGCGAACTGTCGAAAAATGAAGCCGGCCTGATCGTGTCGCGCAATGGCGACCCGCTCGCGGCAGACCAGAACGTCACCGTGCGCAGCCGCGCACTGGAGGGCAGCAATGTGTCGGCGGTCGAAGAAATGGTCGCCGTGATGAGCCTGAATCGAAGCTTCGAGCTTCAGATGAAGATGTTCAAGGCCAGCGACAGCATGAACGAAAGCGGCAACCGCCTGCTCGGCTCGTAATCGGCTCGAATCGGCTGATAACAGCGCCACTAACTTATACGGAGCAACCATGAATCCAGCAATGTGGATCAGCAAGACCGGTGTGCAGGCACAAGACGCCAAGCTGCAGGCAATCGCCAACAACCTGGCCAACGTCAACACCGTCGGCTTCAAGCGCGACCGCGTCGTGTTCGAAGACCTGTTCTATCAGGTCGACGCCCAGCCGGGTGCGCAAAACGCCGACAACACCGTCAGCAACGGCGTCCAGCTCGGTAACGGCGTGCGCGTGGTCGGCACCCAGAAAGCCTTCACCAACGGCAGCCTGCAAACCACCAGCCAGCCGCTCGACGTGGCCATCTCGGGCGCCGGTTTTCTGCAGGTGCGCCGTCCCAACGGCGACCCGGCGTTTACCCGCGCCGGCCAGTTGCAGGTCGATGCCAATGGCACCCTGACCAACGCCCAGGGCTTGCCGCTGGTGCCGCAGATCACGATTCCGCAGAACGCCAGCGCCGTCACCATTGGCGAAAACGGCATGGTCTCGGTCTCGATCCCGGGCCAGGCCGCGCCGCAGGAAGTCGGCCAGCTGAACCTGACCGCCTTCATCAACCCGGCCGGCCTGCTGGCCCTGGGCGACAACCTGTTCCAGGAAACCGCAGCCAGCGGCCAGGCCAACGAAGGCCGTCCCGGCGACGCCGCCTTCGGCAAGCTCAAGCAAGGCGCACTGGAAGGCTCGAACGTGCAGGTGGTCGAAGAGATGGTCGACATGATCGCCGCCCAGCGCACCTACGAGATGAACACCAAGGTGCTGTCGGCGGCCGACAATATGCTGCAGTACCTGGCCCAGGCGGCGCGCTGATGAAAGCATTTGCCGCCGCGCTGTGCGTCGTGCTGCTGGCCGGTTGCGCTTCTCCCGCGCCGGTCAGCATGCGCGATGACGACGATGCCATGCCGCTCACACGCATGTCGCGCGGCGGCGTCTCGGGCGGCGTATTCACCGCCGACACCGTCTCGCTGACGTCGGACAGCCGCGCCTACCGGGTGGGTGACGCCGTCACCGTGATCCTGCAAGAGACCACCCAGGCCAGCAAGCGCGCCGGCACCAGCATTTCCAAGGGCTCGTCGGTCGGCATCTCGCCGCTGGCCGCGCTCGGCAAGGTGTATGACAAGGCCGCGATCGATATCTCGGCCGACCGCGATTTCCAGGGCGACGCCACCAGCACCCAGCAGAACGCCTTGTCCGGCGCGCTGACCGTGATCGTGCAGGAAGTGCTGCCCAACGGCCTGCTGCGCGTGGCCGGCGAAAAGAACCTGACCCTGAATCAGGGCGAGGAATTCGTGCGCCTGAAGGGTTATGTGCGCGCCGCCGACGTCGACGCCGACAACCGCGTCTCGTCGCTGCGCGTGGCCAACGCCCGCATCGCCTATTCCGCGCGTGGCGCACTGGCCGAAGCCAATACCCCGGGCTGGCTGACGCGCTTCTTCAACAGCCCCCTGATGCCGTTCTGAGGACCGCCATGAATCATTTCCGCGCCATTGCGCTACTCCTGACTGCGGCGCTCACTGTCGGCGCCCTGCCCGCGCAAGCCGCGCAAGCGCTGCGCAACCTGGTCAGCGTCGAAGGCGTGCGCGAGAATCCGCTGGTCGGTTACGGGCTGGTGGTCGGCCTGAACGGCAGCGGCGACTCGACCCAGGTCAAGTTCGCCAGCCAGTCGGTCGTCAACATGCTCAAGCAGTTCGGCGTGCGCCTGCCCGAAGGCGCGGACGCCAAGAACAAGAACGTGGCCGCCGTGATGGTGTCGGCGGTGTTCCCGCCCGGCTACCGGCGTGGCCAGAGCATCGACGTCACCGTGTCGTCGCTGGGCGACGCCAAGAGCCTGCGCGGCGGCACCCTGCTGCTGACCCAACTGCGCGCGGCCGACAATGAAATCTACGCACTGGCCCAGGGCAATGTGGTGGTCGGTGGCCTGAATGCGACCGGCAAGAGCGGCTCGTCGGTGACGGTGAATACCCCGACCGCCGGGCGGGTGCCGAATGGGGCCCAGATCGAGCGCGAGATCGCCACCGACTTCGCCACGCGCCCGCAAGTGATGCTGCGCCTGCGCCAGCCGCACTTCGAGACCGCCACCAATGTGGTCGAAGCGATCAACAAGCGCTTTGGCCCGATCGCCACCACCCAGGACGGCACCAGCGTCGAAGTAATCGCCCCCAGCAACCCGACCGAACGCGTGGCCTTTGTCGCGCGCCTGAACGGTTTGAACGTCGAATCCGGGGTCGAGGTGCCGAAGGTGGTGTTCAACTCACGCACCGGCACCGTCGTCATCGCCGACGGCCTGCGCGTGAAAGCCGCCGCCGTGACCCACGGTTCGCTGAAAGTGATCATTTCTGAAAGTTCGCGTGTCAGCCAGCCGGGGGCCTTCTCGCGCGGCCAGACCGCGGTGACGCCAGAATCGAAACTGTCGGTCGACCAGGGTTCGGGCCAGATGTTCCGCTGGCCCCCGGGCGCGCGCCTGCAAACCATCATCGACACCGTCAACAGCCTGGGCGCTTCGCCCGACGACATCATGGCGATCCTGCAGGCGCTCGACCAGGCCGGCGCGATCGAAGGCGAACTGGTGGTGATCTGATGCGCATCGACGACTTCCGCAACGCCCCCAGGGCCGTCGACGCCGAGCCCACGGTGGCGCCCGCCGCCGACCAGCCGGCCGAGAATCCGGCCTATCTGGCCAAGGCCACCAAGGCCTCGGTCGAATTCGAACGCTTCTTCATCTCGCACATGCTGCGCACCATGCGCGCCTCGACCCGCGCCGTGGCCGACGAAGACAGCGTGTTCAACAACCGCGTGAACCAGGACATGCAGGACATGGCCGACGACATCCTGGCCGGCAACCTTGCCGGCCAGCGCGCCTTCGGCATCGCCGACGCCATCCTGCGCCAGCTGGCCCCCGAAGCCAAGACCAACAAAAGCTGAGCATCAGGCGCGCGTGCCGCGTCATGACACTACTTTGGCGCCGAGCTTAATGAAAAGCAATTTCCGGTCGCCTTATAAGGTTAACCCTGTCTCCGAGAACGAACTCGCACCATGACGATCATCAATAATGCCCTGTCGGGCGCACTTGCCGCCCAGATTGCGCTGTCGGCCAGCAGCCAGAACGTTGCCAACCTGCAGACCAAAGGCTATACCCGCCAATCCGCACTGTTGACCGCGGTCGGCCCTGACGCCAGCGGCAAGTCGGCCGGTAGCGGCGTGCAGGTCAGTTCACTGCTGCGCTTCTCGGACAACTACAAAAGCCAGGCCATGTGGCGCGCCGCTTCCGAGCAAGGCGCCTACTCGCAGTCGCAGCCTTACCTGACCCAGCTCGAAAGCGTGATGGGCGACGCCTCGGCCAGCTTGTCGGCCGGCATCGACGATTTCTTCAAGTCGCTCAACGCCGTCGCCGGCGACCAGGGCTCGACCCCGCTGCGCGGCCAGGTCCTGACCGCCGCCGGGCTGCTGAGCGAACGCTTCAATGGCCTGAACAATGTGTTCAACGCCCAGCTGGCCTCGGTGCGCCAGCAGCGCAGTGCATTGGTCGATTCGGCCAACGCCCAGATCAGCACCATCGCGCGCCTGAACCAGCAGATCATCGAAACCCAGGCCAGCGGCGTATCGTCCTCGAGCCTGATCGACATGCGCGACCAGGCCATCGACGAACTGGCCAGCAAGATGGCGCTCGAAGTGTCGGATAATCCGGACGGCAGCCGCGACGTGTCGCTGAAAACCGGCCAGGCGCTGGTGCTGGGCAGCGTGTACGGCACCCTCAAGGCCGCCGCCACCGGCGATTCGGCGCAGGAATTCAGCCTCGCCATCGCCGGCACCACGTTCGTACTCGACGCCAACCGCATGGGCGGCCAGCTCGGCGGCCTGGCGCAGTACGAGACCAACACCCTGGCGCCGCTGCAAAAGGACATCGCCAGCCTGGCCCAGGAAATCGCGACCCGCGTCAACGACCAGCTGACGCAGGGCTACACCGCACCGGGCGTGAATGGCACCGCGCTGTTCGTGTACACACCGGGCAGCGGTTCCGACATGCTCAAAGTCGTGGCCGGCTTCAAGGCCGAAAACCTGGCGTTCTCGGGCGACGGCCAGCCGGGCGATACCGGCAATCTGCAAAAGCTGGTGGCGATCAAGAGCGCGTCGGTGAACTTGCCCGGCATCGGCAATGTACTGCTGGGCGACGCCGACAGCCAGCTGCTGGGCAAGCTGGCCGTGGACAGCAAACTCAACAAAGCCGCGCTGAAGACCACCGACACCGTGCGCAGCCAGTCGCTCAACGACTGGGCCGCCACCAGCGGCGTGAATGAAGACGAAGAAGCGGTCAAGCTGGTTGAGTTCCAGCGTATGTACCAGGCCAATATGCGCGTGATTTCGGTCGCCAATGCACTGTTCGATTCAACCCTGGCAATGATGGGCTAACGGAGACCGATATGCGAATTGCAACTTCCCAATACCAGTCGACGATGAACCAGTCGCTCCAGATCAACCAGGAGCGCCTCTCCAGCATCACCCAGCAGATGGCCACCAACAAGCGCATCCTGCTGCCGTCGGACGATCCGGTCGACAGCGTGCGCCTGGCGCGCCTGGCGCGCGAAGAAGCCACGGTGCAGCAGTACCGCGACAACATCAGTTCGCTGCAACTGCGCCTGACCAAGTCCGAAGGCTACCTGAGCAATATGGTGGACGAAATGATCAGCGGGCGTGACCTGCTGGTGTGGGCCTCGGACGGCGGCAACGCGCCGGACGACCTGAAGGCGATGATTGCGCCGCTGCAGACGCTGCGCGACAGCTTGTTCTTCTCTGCCAACACCATCGACCAGGAAGGCAACTACCTGTTCTCGGGCACCGCCACCAAGACCGCGCCGCTGGCCTACGACAAGGATGCACTGCCCGGTTCGCGCTACACCTACGTCGGCAATACGAAGACCCAGGACGTGGTGGTCGGCAACGGCATCACCCAGGCCGCCAACGAGCACCTTGAAGGTCTCGAGGCCCTGCTCAACCACATTGACAGCAGCCTTGCAGCACTGCAGGCCCCGGGCGCCACGCCAAACGACCCTGCGGTGCGCGCGATTCTGAGCGCCGCCCTGGACGGCTTCGACAGCGCCCAGACGCTGCTCTCGGGCAAGGTCGCCCACCTGGGCGGCAGCCAGAACATCATCCGTTCACTCGACGCCAACCACGGCAACATCAGTTTGTCGAACAAGATGGCGATCACCGACATTGGCCAGCTCGACATCGGCGTCGCGGCCACCGAACTGAACGGTTATTCGACGGCGCTGCAGGCCACCTACAAGGCCTACGCCAAGATCGGCAACCTGTCGTTGTTCTCGGTGATCTGACGACATGGACACTGCCCTTCGCCCTTCTACCCTGAGCCCGGCGCTGGCCTCGACCAGCCCGACTGCGGCCGCGACCAATGCCGTCGTCAGCGGCACCGCCGGCGCCCGCAGCCTGAGCGCCGCCGGCCGCGCCCACGCCAGCCGTACGCCTGACACCGACAGCAGTGCGGCCACCCGCAGCGCACCGGCGCCAGCCACATCCAAGCGCGGCGTCGAGCGCAACCAGAACCTGCAAAGCGAAGTCGCACGCGCGCAGCAGGCGATCGACTACCTCGAGCGCGTGGCCAGCCAGCTCGAAGCGCTCAAGGCCGACCTCAGCTCGAAACTCTCGGGCCGCGGCAGCGCCGCGCGCCAGCTTGAAGCGCACACCCGCCAACTGGGCAGCACCCTCGATGCCCGTCAGGCCCAGGGCGGCGAGGGTCTCGACGCCCAGCTCGACTTTAACCAAAGCCAGCCGGCACGCCAGCGTTTTCGCATCGTCGGCCTCGACGTGGCGTCGCTGACGGCGTCTGCGCCGCAGACGCTGGGTTTCTCGGTCGGCGCCGCCGGCGGCCCGCAACTGGCCGCCACGATCGAGCCCGGCATGAGCGCCGAAGACGTCGCCGCGCGCCTCGACCGCGCGCTGGCGCCAGTCAATGTACGCGCAGGCCTGGACCAGAACCGCCAACTGGTGTTCACCACACCAGAAGCGGCCTGGAGCGGCGTCAAGGACGCCATCGCCGTGACCGGCCGCGGCCGCGTCGACACGGTGGCCACCCCGGCCTCGCTGGCGCCGCAAGAATGGGAATTGGGTAATCCGGACGCCCTGCGCCAGAGCCTGCGCGAAGTGGTGCAGGCGCTGGCCCGCGTGCGCCGCTCGCAGGATGCGGCGTCGATGGCGCTGAGCACCGCCATGTCGCGCACCGCCCAGCCCCAGATCCCGACCGTCGAACTGGAACAGATCGCGCAGGACTTCTCGGCCACCGCCGCCAGCCACGATTACGAGTCGCTGCTGGCGATCACGTCGGCGCTGGTCGGCGTCAGCCGCGATCGGGTACAGGCGCTGCTCGGCTTGCGCTGATCTTTCCCGTGCGCTCGATAAAAAGCTCCCCGGCTTGCGCCGCAGGAGCTTTTTCAGGCGCTGTCACCGTTTCATATAGATGAGTTTGACGGCGATGCTGAACAATTGTTCCGCGGTAGCAATTCGGCCCATGTCGAGCGCCCAGCGCCAACCCAGATAATTCGGCAGATAGCGCGATGCCACGCCACGAAATGGCGCCAGCCACTGGCGCAAACGTGCGTGATAGGCGTTGACGTTTTGTACGTGGATGGCGCCCGCCGCACTTCGAAGCACCCGCTGGCCGGCGCGCAGGTTAACCCTCTGGTGGGCAATCCGGTGCTTGCTGGCGAATGCCCGGTAGGCCGCGTTGGCGTCGCTGACCAGCAGCGCGTGCGGATCAAGCTTCGGCAGCAGGTGCTGCGTCAGTTGGGCTACCGTCAGTGCGCCGCGGCCAGTGACGGCATCGATCGTCTGGCCGCTGCGGTCGCGCGCCACCAGGATGCAGTCAAGTTCGCGCGAGATGCCACGCCGCCGTGCGCGACCTCCCCGCGTGCGCGGCGGCCGATCGAGCTTGCGTGACCCTTTCTGCGATTCGAGCAAGAACATTTCATCCGCCTCGACAATGCCAGTCAGGCGTTGCGGTCGATCGAGCTTGACCCAGTGCAGCAAGCGATGACGCCAGCGAAATGCAGTGTTGCGATGCACGTCGACGCGCTCGGCCGATTGGCGTACGGAACTGGACGCCAGTAGCGCTGCGCAGTAGTCGAGCCACTTGCCTTTGCAGCGCAGGCGCGCCAGCGGGGTGCCGGTCAGGTCGTTGAAGGTGCGCCCGCAATTGCGGCAGCGATAGCGTTGCAGGTCATTGGCCTGCCCATGGCGGTAACATCGGGTGCAATCGCAGCGTGGACAGCGGCGTGCGTCCGTCCGCACTTTGTCGATGAGCGCGATCACTTGCTCGAGCCCGGCTGCCGGATGCAGCGCGTGCTGAACCCGCGTGCACTGTGGCCCATTCAGTAACGTCAGGCCAGCAAACCATTTCTCGAACCGCGGCGCCTTCATGGTAGTTCCTGTCGATGATGATCAGGTTTCGACCGCAACTCAGCTCAACAGTTCATTGCTCATCCATAGATAACGGTGACAGCGCCCTTTTTTTACGTCCATGCCCAGACGAGTGCTCACCCTCGCGCA